>Ga0172377_10000408_pt1 | contig 40223 bp, 29 predicted proteins | sample Pumphouse3metaG_FD_119749 | JGI IMG/M metagenome (GOLD analysis project Ga0172377, IMG submission 119749) | Leachate microbial communities from a municipal landfill in Southern Ontario, Canada - Pumphouse #3 metaG | ecosystem: Engineered > Solid waste > Landfill > Unclassified | place: Canada... | reverse complement strand
CAATGTATTTTTACGGCAAGTGGGTCAAGGTTGAGCTTGGGCTCTGCAAGGGCAAGAAGCTTTATGACAAAAGGGAAGCCGAGGCCGACAAAGACTCCAAAAGGGAAATCGAGCGGGAGGGGAAAACGTTTCTTGTTAGAAATTAACGGTTATTGGAAATACTGTTCTATTGACAAGTTATTTTAAACCGTTATAATATTAATGCACACGCCATTTGTTTTGACTTAACTGTCTTCCCGGTGTTTTTGCCTTTAATATGGGGGCGTAATGGTTTCGACGGGGGTTTTGAAGCGGCGTAAGCGGGCGGAAGAGCGTGCCTTCCTTAAAAAACGTAAAATTAAAAAATAAACGTTAACAACAGATCATTACCAGTCGCCGCTTAATGCGGTGACCGTCGCGCCCGGGGGGACTGCGGACCGGGTGGCGGCGTCATTCAGCAGTGAACGTGTATCGCCTTAAGCTTTGCGGGCGGACATGAATAAATGAAGCTACCCGTGCCTTCCGGCGGCGTTTTCGGTCGGATACGGGGAAACTAAAAAACGCCTGCGCCCGGAGAAAACGTTTTGGATAAACTTTCGGACGGGGGTCCGACTCCCCCCGCCTCCACCAGAAAATCCTATCTTTTGATAGGATTTTCAATTGTATTCGTCCTGATGGACGAATGATATTCACTTCGTGAATGATATTCGCCCCTATGGGCGAAATATATTCGCTGCGGCGAATAAAAATAAGGACGAATATAATATCATTCAGCGTTAGCTGAATATCATTACGCAGTAATATCATTGGCGAAGCCAATATCATTAAACATTAAAATTTCCCACATCTTTTTAATTAGGGATTGCACAAAACCCTGTTTTTGATAGGATTTTCAATTGTATTCGTCCTGATGGACGAATGATATTCACTTCGTGAATGATATTCGCCCCTATGGGCGAAATATATTCGCTGCGGCGAATAAGAATAAAGACGAATATAATATCATTCAGCGTTAGCTGAATATCATTACGCAGTAATATCATTAAAAATTAAAAACTCTACATCCTTTCGTCAGCCAATCACAAATGACGAAACCTATCTAAAAGTTACATTTGCTTTTGCGGCAGGTTTTTGCTTTAATTGGGGCGATGGTTAGTATTATATAATATACGAGGTGAAAATTATGAAAAAATGGATAGTAGAGGATTGGGAATTTGAGCTTACTGTAACAAGCGGGAAAGCCGGACATTGCAGGCTTGGTTTGGAAAAAGATGATAAATTTATTTTTCAATACGAGTGTCCGGCCGGCATGTGCCCAAAAATCATGCCCCAACTGTATACATGGTGTGAAGTCATACGGTGCGGCGGCGACTTTACATACAGGAGCGAAAAAGAAAAATATGAAATGGATATATCATGCCCTGACGGTTGTATTAATTTTCATCTAAAAGGGTACCCCATAAATCGCGATGAAAACGGAATATATAACGGAAAAAGCGTAAGACCGGAGGATTAAAACAAAGCCCGTATTATAAGACCTTTCTGCGAAAATCACCTCGTTGTTTATTTTATTTGGCAGAGACAGCAGGCATAACCTGCAAACAGGCCATACTCATATTTGTGGGTGCCGGTTTGTTTTTACGGCCGCGTATACAACACATCTTTTTTTATCAGTGGATTACAATTCTATCCTCAAATTTACCGTAGAAACTGAAACTTTGACAAACGAAAAAAAATACTATATAATAAAATTATATAAGAGCTTTGTTGCAAATATTGTACCGGGTCTAAGATGATAATGTGCCTCACGCGATCGGAACAGAAACCCTAAAACCTGTTCTATTATAGAATAAACCGTGAGAAACCGGACAAGGGATGAGAAACTATCTATTGATGATTTTAAGCAATTGCAACCGGCTTATAATGTGCTGACACAACTTTAATTAAAAAGAATTTGAAGAAAAAACGGGATTTTCGTTTTCGAAAAAAACAGCAAAAACAAAATAATGATTTTGCGCAACAAAGTATCTTTCAACTAGGTTTCAAAGGAGGCAAACGATGAAATTTAAACACATGTTTTGTCTTGTTTTGATTATTCTAATCTCTATGAGCGCTCTGTCGGGGTGCGTCCGGCAGGAAGAAGAATCAATACAAGATACAACTTCGCAAAATGAATCAGCTGAAACATCAAATGAGAATTCAGATACTTTATCAAATGAGAATTCAGATGCTTTATCAGATGTGACATCGGATATAGTTGATGAAATTGAGGATGAAAGCTTGAAGAATTTTGACGATAAGAACATTATTTTAAAGCTCGGTCTGATGAGCGACCTGCATTTTGACGCAATTAATACATATACGGACAACTATAAAAACAATACGGCAATAGTTCAAACAGCCGTGAACTTCATGAAAAACAAGCTGGGCGAAGATTCAATGCCCGCTATTGTTATTGGCGGTGATGTTATTAACTGGAACGGACTCGCTGATTTAAGAATGGCAAAAGCAGCGTTTGAAGAATGTTTAGATCCTGCTAAAACAGAATTGATTCCGACTGTAGGAAACCACGATGATTGGTGTACTAATAACGCGGAACCCGTAGATGACGAGTTATCGCAAAAAAAGGTTTTTGTAGACTACAATCTCTTCGACGAAGTACTCGGCGATTATGTTTATCAGAACCCGATTTCAACCATACCTGAAGATTTGCTGGTTCAGGGATACTATCATACATCATTTAACGGCGTGCATATTTTGACGATTGTCGGTGTAGATGGAAATCACGGAAGCTATGCGCTTAACCTGATGAAAAAAGAATTAGATAAAATCCGTGAATCGTCTGATGCGGGTATGCCGGTGTTTGTTGTAACTCATGTTCCGCCGCGTAATACTGTAATAGGAACACATGTTGAATCCGGACGTTGGACATCGGACACAATTGCGAATAGTCTAAAAGATTATCCGGAAGTTGTTCTTCTGACAGGGCATACCCACGCAAAGGCGGATACCCAAGAAATTTTTTGGCAGGAAGATGGCTTTTCTGTTTTGCACTGCGGGCCGCTGGGATCGGGAGATCATTTTTTCGCTACATTAGAAATTGACAGCAAAGGCTGCGTGAGATATTCCGGATACCAAGTTATTGCTGATAGTCAAACGAAAAACGGTTGGGATGTAAAAAAACTCCCCGGTTTAAGATTTGCATTTGAAATTAACTAAACAACAGCTTTATAGTACAAAACTTCAATGAAAAAGAAGTGGAAAATTTCCGCTTCTTTTTTTAGTTAAATTTTTCTTTATAATATCTCAAAGCTTTGCTTATATCCACAAGAATTTAGTTCAAAAACAGTACCTACACATCCATCTTCGAAAGTTTTGTGTTGATTTATATGGTAAAATAATGTAAAATTATTTTTAGCGGGGAATGATAGCGCGAGAGAAAAAGGTTGAAGAGCTTCTAAAATTTTTATCAGTAAGCGAGTTCGGTCTCTGTAGTTCAAAAAAATATTCATGTTATTTCGCTCTTATTAAAATGCAATAAGAAAGTGAGTGTGTAATAGTATGGAAAAAAACGGCGTCAGGCAATTACCCGTTGAGTATATTTATGGGGGTCAGCGTTTTCACGGCTTTCCCGAGCAGTCCTTTCATCTTTCTGAAACGAGAGAAGAACAAACAGACAATAGAATAACTGTTTTATACACCTTCTCAATGATTAACGAACCCTTGGAAATTTGTATAAAGACGACGGAATACCCCAAATATGATGTTGATGAATGGACCATATTGTTTTCAAACAACAGTCAGGAAAAGTCCAAGGTCATTGAAAACATTGCGGCATGCATTTCTTTTTCAGGCGATAATCCGGTGCTCAAAGGCATTTTAGGTGATCATCAAAACGAATATTCGCCTTATAGTAAAAAACTTACGGATGAACCCGTTAAGTTTTGCAGCGATAACGGCAGGCCTACACATATCTTTTTTCCGTACTTTAATTTAGAACACGGGAACAAAGGAACTATGCTGTCCATCGGTTGGGGCGGAACATGGGAGGCGGTGTTCCAAGCGGAACCTCAGGGCGCTTCCTGCCGGCTTTCCGGAAACAACGGTTTGCGCGCCTATCTCCTGCCCGGTGAAAAAAACCGCACGCCTATGTTCACGGTTTTGCGCTATGACGGCAGGGACGAGGACATGGCGGCAAATAAATGGCGGAGATGGTACATTGATTGCAGTATGCCCCGTCAAAATAAAGACGGCGACCCGGTGAGACCTTTCAGCACCACATGGCTGGCGTCAGATACCGGCTTGCCTAACTCTGACGGCAGTATTTCGGAGCGGTATTTCACTTGGAAACCATCAATGGATAAAATGCTTTCCGAAGGCTATAAGCCAAGCTTCCGCTGGATGGACGCCGGTTGGTATTTTGATCCCGCCGGCAAAAGCGTTCTCGAAGATTGGTGGGGCACAGTGGGAACATGGGAACTGGATAAAGAAAAATGGCCGGATGATACTTTTTTACAGTCAACAGATTATGCTCGGAACCACGGCATGAAAACACTTTTATGGTTTGAACCCGAACGCGTGACACACATTGACGATCTCGCAAAGAATTATGGCTATGACCCTTCATGGGCTATCGGCGGTTTTGGAAACAGCTCGGTCAACGACATTGGTAAACCTGATTGTTACGCATGGACGCTCAGACGTATAAAAAAAGCGTTGGGCGACCACAGAGTGGAAATGTACCGCGAGGACAATAACTTCGATGTCCGCCCATGCTGGATTCAAGCAGACAAAACTCAAGGTCCGGATCGTGACGGTATTACCGAAAATAAAGCTGTCTGCGCCCATTACAAAATGTGGGATGAGATAATTGCTTTCACTTCATCTAATGGCGGCTGCGCTTTTTGCGATTCTTGCGCGAGCGGCGGCGGACGGAATGATTTAGAGTCTTTGAGACGAGGAATCCCATTACTGAGATCTGACGCCGATCGAACCGCCACAGCCCTCAGATTGTCTATGTCTTCTACCTTTTTAAAATGGATTCCGTTTTGCGGCGCTTCTTGCACGGAACAAGCAAATCAACTTGATCCGGACGGTAAACGCGACAAATATATTTTTCGGGCTTCTTATCTGCCGATTCTCAACCTGAACGCTCAGTGGACTCAGGATCCAAATACCGATTTTGATTTAATCCGATGGGGCTTTAATGAATGGCAGAAAGTCAATAGGTATCTGCTTGAGGATTTTTATGTCCCTTCTCCATGGCATGGCAAGGATGATAAACGCGGCTGGACAGCCTTTGAATATTTTGACCCAAAAAAGGAGGAGGGTATTTTGCTACTGTTTCGAATGGAAGAAGCAAACGATAACACGCAAACCTTTTGCTTGAAGGGTTTATGTAAAGATAAAAACTATATAATTTCCGACGCGGACTCCGGTCAGGAAGAAATTTACTCCAGCGCGGCACTTACAGAGGGATATATGGTTTACGCAGCGCAAAAAAGAACAGCGCTGCTTAAGTATATCCGGAAAACAAATACATTTTAATGATACTACAATAAATTATCTTAAGTGTTTCTAATTCACCCTTGCTTTTTAATCCCCATCTAACGAGCTAATTTATGTCGTTTTTTACTGATAAATACATTAAATGTGTCATATTCAAATACTCATAAAACGTGTGTTCTCCTCTTTATTGCTTATAAAACGGAAATACCTATCGAGACCTAAACCCCCGTATCTATACTGAACTGTTCCGCAAAGCTGCTTGTTTAATTCTATATATGCGCTTTGCTTATGTGGCTCTGATGACAATTTCGTAATTTTATGATATAATTTTTGCATGGAGACTCGTCTCCTTTTGGGAGGTATTTGTTTTACTGCAAAGCATACACCACAAAGGTTTCGAGCCCTCAACTTTCATTTAACTTTACAATACAACAACGTCTTTAAGGAGGGGAAAAAGCGAATGATAAACCTTGACAAGGCCGAACGTAAATCTATAATTATCGCATTACAAGGCAAAGCAAAAGAAGTCTTTGAACTGAAGAAAAAGCACAGGCAAAAGAGACCTATTGTTATTGAGTTTAGTGGTTCGCCGAAATCAGGAAAAACAACTTGCATTAACTCGCTTGAACTTTTTTTGAAAAGAAATGGATTCAAAGTGGAGATAGTTCAAGAAAGAGCAAGTGTATGTCCTGTTGCCGATAAAAAAAGTCCGATGTTCAACATTTGGACAGCCTGTATGTCAATTACTCGTATGATAGCCAGTTTGGAACAAAAGGTTGTTAATTGTGATGTGTTAATTCTCGATCGTGGAATTTTCGATGCATTTTGTTGGTTTAATTGGCTTTCTAGTAAAAAAGCCATTAGTAACGCCAATAAAGCGGTAATAGAAAATTTTTTGTCAATGGATCTGCTCGTGAATCGTATAGACATTGTTTTTGCATTTACCGCAACCCCTGATGTTTCTATCGAACGAGAATATGCTAATCTATTGACAGATAAACCTGGAACCATTATGAGTAAAAAAACCCTTAGTGAATATCTATCCTCAGTTCGTTATATAATAGAAGATAAGAGGAAATACTTTCATGAGGTGTTTGAAATAGATACTTCAGGGAAGGGACCTGATGAAGTTGGTAAAAGCGTTACTGAAATGACGCTCGAGACATTAAGAGTGATGCTAATAGAAAATATTGGTTATATAAAGCCTGACATGGCAGTTATCAAAATGCTGGAAGAAAAAAGATTTATATCATCTATTATCGACAACTCAATTGCTGACAAACTTGGTGGTATCAGTTTTGGTATGCGCAATGACATCGAAGCGTGCGAGGAATTAATCCAACCTATTCCAATTGCTGTAATAACGGATAATAAACACAAAATGGTCTTAACTGCAAAAAAAAAGAAAAAAGCAGTTTCAGATGGCTCGCCTGAAAAAGATAAAATCCTCTTATATGTCGGCGGTCATACGAGAGCAGAAGATGTTACCAACATCAATGCTAACGACTTGCTATCAATTTGTCGTTATACTTTACAGCGCGAGGTAAAGGAAGAAATTGGGATATCGTTGACCTTTGATGATATTATTCCGCATTTAATTTATTGTCCTGATTCTGCAAAGAGTAAGCAACATTTGGCGCTCTGTTTCCTTGTTGAAAGAGATGATATTGACGAATTGAAATTGAGGATAGATGAAGAAGAGCTGGTTCGTCACAGAGAAGTTAACGGTACATTTTTTCAAAATATCAACAAACTGGTTAGTGAAGATAGTCATAATTTTGAACCATGGAGCATCGAAATAGCAAAAAACCTTTTTGACCAGAACATTTCTGCACAACTTACATTGTCTTCGCAACAAATCTCTTTATTTGACACATAAACATCATCAATATTGCCTAGATGGGTTTGTAGCGCATTGTGTCAGAGTATGCATCAGCCGCGAGGAAATGCACCAACGACGGCTCTATGGAACGAAATGTACTATTGTATAAAAAGCAAAATCAATAGACAGAAAATCCTATCTTTTGACAGAATTTTCAATTTTATTTGTCCTTGCGGACGAGAGACATTCGCTGCGGCGAATGAAGACGAATATAATGTCATTCAGTTTTAGCTGAATATCATTACGCAGTAATATCATTAACAATTTATTGTTAAATAATTGCATTTTTTTATCAGCCAATCATAACCGGTAAAGCCGGTAGCAAATTCTCGCTCTTACCCTTGAGGGTAGGAGCGTTTTACTTCGTCTGCGATTAAGACAATGGTTTTTGCGTATGAGTATAAATATTTTATCCGCTGTCATCTGTCTGTGAGATTTCCGTCTGCTCAGTCATTATTAAAGAATAATAATCAGCAAAACAATAGAATTGGTGAAGACTTTTTTTCTGTAGCGGATCAGGTTTTAACTATATCATAATTAAAACTCGCATTAACACCAGTTTTCCTATTCGCTATTATCTTCTATCTGCTAATGTAACACAATAATTGTAATCTTATATATGCAAATTACAAAATTTACCTTTATACTTGTATTTTTTACAAATTATGGTATAATAAAATAAATTATTACTAAAATTTGTCATTCCAAGTAATAATTACAAGCAGGAGTTGAAGATGCGCGAAGATTTGATTGCACGCAAGGATTCAAGAGGCAAACCGCAGAGTTTGTGCTGTCATTCGAGAAATGTGGCGGAAATTTCAGCTTCCGTTTCACATTATCCGGAAATTTCCAAACTTATCGCGTACTTGCATGATTTGGGAAAAGCGTCGGAAGCCTTTCAAAATTATATAAGTAACGGCGGGGAGCGCGGAAGTGTCATTCATGCTTGGCAGGGAGCTTTTTTGGCCGACGAACTGTTTTCGGACAATTGCGCATCCGCGGTATTGCTGAAAGAAATTATCGGGTTTTGTGTGACCGCGCACCACAACCGCCTTGAAAACGGAGTTGCTCCGGACGGCTCGACAAGTTTTTTTGATAAATTTGCAAATACGGCAGACCAAAAGTATTCATTTGATGATATCAAAGGTAAGATTACCGAAAGCGCAAAACTTGAATTTCAAAAGCTTTTTGATAACGCAAAAGCGGAAACCATGGGTTTGTTGGACAAGATAAGAAAAGCCTACCATGATAAAAACAGCGCGAATTTCGCGCTTGGGCTGTTTGTCAAGTATTTGTATTCTTGCCTTGTGAGCGCGGATAGGCTTGACGCATATTTGTTTGAGATAAACGAAGCGTATTCATACCGGACCGCCGATTGGGATTTGCTTGCCGGTACATTTGAAAAAAACATCTCCGCATTTTCAAATACCGCAAAAATTGATGTTGTCCGCAAATCCGTATCCGATAAATGCAAATCTGCGTCAGACAGAGAAACGGGGATATATCAATTGTCGGTTCCTACCGGGGGAGGGAAGACCTTATCCTCTCTTCGGTTCTCGCTTCACCATTGTAAAAGGTATGGCAAAAAGAGGATCATTTATGTCATTCCATACCTTTCGATCATCGAGCAGACGGCAAAAAACCTGAGGGGTATTTTAGATCTGCCGGAAGATAACGAGGTTTTATTTGAGCATCATTCCAATATTATTGAACCGGAAGACGAAAAATCCTCGGAAACAAGAAAACTGACCGCCGTTGACTGGAACAGTCCTATTATCCTTACAACAATGGTACAGTTTCTGGAATCGATCATTTCATCTAAAAGCGGGAAGCTTCGCAAATTTGCGGCAATGGCGGATTCGGTGATTATTTTCGATGAGATCCAATCGTTGCCGATCAAAGCGGTTAACTGTTTTAATGAAGTAGTTACATTCGTGTGCAAAATGTTGAACTCAACCATCATTCTTTGCTCCGCGACCCAACCGGCGTTAGAATCCGCACAGCGCAAAAATCTACTACTCCAAGAGAATCCCGAACTTATTGACTGCGCGGATGATTTTAAAGGCATCAAGAGAGTGAGGGTCTCCGTGGAATCCGAAATGGATAGCGACGGCGCTTCGGATTTTATTCTCGAAAAAGCTGCCGTCGGCGGCAATTGTCTTGTTATTGTGAACACTAAAAAATCCGCGCTCGAAATATACGGCATGCTAAAAAGAAAGTCGACCGATTATGATATTCTTCACCTCAGCACCTCTATGTGCCCAATCCACAGGCTGCAAATAATTGATAAAGTCAGGGATTGTCTGAAAGATAACGCGAGGGTTATTTGCGTTTCCACGCAGCTGATCGAAGCCGGCGTCGATATTTCATTTTCCTGCGTGGTGCGGGCAATGACAGGGCTTGATTCGATAGCCCAAGCGGCGGGGCGCTGCAATAGAAACGGCGAGAGCGTTGATCCGAGGACAGTATATGCGTTTTCGCTGAAAGATGAAAATCTCGATAAACTTTTGGATATAAAATCCGGCAAGGAAATTACGGAGCAAATAGTCAGAAACAAAACGGGGGGAGTTGATTTGCTGGATGAAGCGGTTATGAAGGAGTTTTATCGGCAATACTTTGCGGGTAAAGACAGCCGGATGGATTATCCCACGGCAGAGGGTGAAACGGTTTATGCAATGCTTTCGGTAAACGATTACGGAAAGCAAAACTACAAAAACAAAACCGGGAATTCGTTTCCTCACTTCATCGCGCAAGCATTTCTTACTGCCGATGAAAATTTTAGCGTGATAGACGACAACACGAAAACCGTTGTCGCAATGTATGGAGACGCCGAAAATTTGCTCGGTGAATACAGTAAACAGCCCGCCGGCGTTTTTACAAAGAAAAAAGCCGCAATACTAAAAAAGCTTCAAAAATACGGCGTTTCACTCTACGAATGGCAAATTAAAACATTAAGCGAACAAAAAGCGCTGTATACGCTTGACGCGGAAACGAACATGGTTATCCTCAGCGAAAATTACTATTCACGGCAGACAGGCGTTGTCTTAGAGGTAATTCAAGATAATTTGATTATTTAGCAAGGAGGGAAAACGTGAAAGATGAAATTTTGAAAACTATCGCGAAGAAGCGAAACTCCGTACAGTTTGAAGTATATGCAAAATATGCGTTATTTTCAGATCCGATTACCCGAATCGGCGGCGAGAAATACTCATATCAGGTACCGACATATCAGGCTTTAAAAGGTATATTGGAGTCGATCTACTGGAAGCCGACCTTTATTTGGGTCATAGACGCTGTCCGTGTCATGAGCAAAATTCAAACCGAGGGTAAAAGCATCAGACCCATTAAAATGAGCGGCGGCAATGATTTGGCATTTTATACATACCTCAAAGACGTTCGCTATCATGTGCTTGCGCATTTTGAGTGGAACGAAAACAGACCGGGATTGCAGAATGACCGCAATGAAAACAAGCATCACAACATTGCGATCCGCAGCATTGAAAAAGGCGGAAGACGCGACATATTTTTGGGTACTCGAGAATGTCAGGGTTATGTCGAGGTGTGCGATTTCGGGAGCGGCAAGGGATTTTATGACGGTTACGGAGAATTGAATTTCGGTTTTATGCTCCACGGGATTGACTATCCGGACGAGAGCATTACGAAAAATGGAGACGGGACGCCCTCACAAAACTTTGACGTGCGCTTTTGGAATTGCTCCATGAAGGATGGGATCATCATTTTTCCCGCGCCATACAACCCCTCGCTTAAAAGAAGAACGGTGTTTACAAACCAGCCAATCAAAGAGTTTGTAATAGGTGATAACATGCGGTCTGTTGATAGCGAAGGCGGTGAAGAATAATGGGATTATTTCAAAATCTGCTTGAAACTTATGAGAAATGCTCCGCGGCAGTCGGTATTGTACAAGTTGACGCAGACGGCAATGCGAACGAGAAGAAGACCTTGCTTCCGATATGTCATATGACATTCAAGTCCGAAATTTGCGTAACCATCGACAAATACGGTAATTTTATAAGTGCAAGCCGTGACGGCAAAAAAACGACGATCATTATCCCTTGTACCGAAAACTCCTTGGGGCGCTCATCCGGGATAGCCGCGCATCCGCTTTGTGACCAGCTTGATTATGTCAGCGGCATAAATGACAATAAAACAGCGGCGTATCTTTCGGGGTTAAATTCTTGGATGACCGATATTACCGAGCTTATAGCAATTCATACTTATATCTCCGGAAAAACCGTAATAAATGATTTGTCAAAAGTCGGCATTTTCAAAGACATTGAATATCAAACCGATGATAATACCGAAAAACAACTTGATAATGAAAAAATCCGAAAAATCGGAGTTCGTTTTGCGGTTCAAACCAACGGTGTCACGGTAAATGTTTGGGAAAGCACGGCTTTGCGGAATGCTTGGATAGAGCATATAAGCAACGGCGCAGGCGGCGACTTATCGTTTGACTATTTGAGCGGCGAAGCTATCGGCAGCGTTGCAAAACAACACCCGAAAAACATCAATTCCTTCACGGCAAACGCAAAACTTCTTTCATGTAACGATACAAGCGAATTTACCTTCCGGGGACGTTTTACTAAAAAAGATGATGCAGTACTAATTGATTTTGTCAAATCCCAAAAAATGCACCAAATACTGCGTTGGCTAATCGCAAATTATGGCTACGCCGTCGATTCACAGGTCATCGTAGCCTGGGCGGTTGACAGCGATACCGAGGTGAGAGCAAAAGTTCAGGATAATTCCTTTGAATTATTCGGGGATATGGAGCAGGCCAAAACCGACTGGGATATTTTACCGGAAGCGAGCGGGCAGATTTACGCCGATTATGCGCAAAAGCTGAAAAATCTTTTGGCTAGATACGGAAACGCGGAAAAGATAAAACAGCATTCCCGAAAAATCTGTATTGCGGCGTTTGATGCGGCGACCATTGGCAGAATGGGGGTTATTTTCTATCGAGAGCTTATGGAAGATGAGTATTTAGAAAATATTGTGAATTGGCACAGCGATACCTCATACTTTTTGATAGCATGGAAAAAGCCAATGAATGAAAAAGGCAAAGATAAAAATATTCCTATCCGATATATCGGCGCGCCGTCATATGACGACATTTTGTTCGCCGTTTACGGAAAATCGCGCGGAGACAAATCCTATGATAAACTTAAAAAGAAAACCCGCAAGCAGCTTTTGGAGTGTATGTTTGGAAATTTCGCATTCCCAAAGAGCATGGTTGAAATGGCGGCGAACCGGGCGTCGCATCCTATGTCGTTCACGGATGATAGCAAGTTCAAAGAAACTGATTGGCAGCGCGCGATAAACATAACCTGTGCGCTGACGCGGAAATTCTACAAACAACAAAAGGGGGAGATTAAATTGGAACTCGACACAAACAGAACGGACAGGGATTATCTGTTCGGCAGACTGCTTTCGGTTGCGGACAAGCTCGAACGCACCGCGCTTTACAAAGCCGATAAGCAGGAAACAAGGGCGACAAATGCCGTAAAACTGATGAGTGCGTTTCAGATAAAGCCATACTCTACTTGGGGGTTGATACACAACCAACTGATACCGTACAAAAACCAGTTGAACGGAGCGGGCTATTATCAGTCCATTATCGATGGCATTTTGGTTTTATTCCAAAACGGCGACTACGAAGACAACTCACCGCTTTCCCCGCTGTACCTTCTCGGCTATTCGGCACAAAACAGGGCGTTTTTTAAAACAAATAAAAATGGAAATTCGGAGGAAACAAACGATGGCTGTACTGAAAAATAAAATCGATTTCGCGCTTATCTTCACCGCGAAGAACGCAAACCCAAATGGCGACCCGCTCGGCGGCAACAGACCGCGCACAACCAGCGACGGACTCGGCGAGGTTTCGGATGTCTGTTTGAAACGCAAAATCCGCAACCGGTTACAGGAGTCCGGTAATGAGATTTTCGTTCAAATGGAAATCGAAAGAAAAGATGAATATGGCTCTTTAAGTGAGCGGTTTCGAGCTACATTCAAGGATAAACTCAGCAATCTCGCCAAAGTAGAAAAAGGGAAACAAATAGACAAAATCAAATTGAAAGAAGAGATAGCAACGGCTGCTTGCCAAAAATGGATGGATGTTCGTGCTTTCGGTCAAGTGTTTGCGATACCAAAAAGCGAATCCAAAAACGATGGCAATGACGATGAAAAATCAGTTTCAATCGGAGTAAGAGGTCCAGTTTCGATACAATCTGCTTTTTCGTGTGAGCCAATAATAATCGAATCATTACAGATCACAAAATCTGTGAATGGTAAACCGCCTAAAAATGATGTCGGTCAAAAATCGCCTGATACAATGGGAATGAAACACCGCGTTAGCAATGCCGTTTATGTAACATACGGGAGCATCAGTCCTCAGCTTGCGGAAAAAACCGGATTTTCGGAAGAGGATGCCGCCGCGATCAAAAACGCGATCGTTTCTCTGTTTGAGGGAGACGAATCATCCGCTCGCCCGAGTGGCTCCATGCAGGTACTTAAACTTGTTTGGTTTGTTCATAACAGCAAATCCGGACAATATTCCTCGGCAAAAGTTCATAACAGTGTAAAAGTAAGCAGGGACGGTATCGTAAATATCGAGGCGCTTGCCGAGTTAACTCCTGAAATTTTAGAGGGATGAGTTACCAAGAAGACGACTTTTTATTATTGTCCGGCATTCAGCATTTTGCTTTCTGCCCCCGGCAGTGGGCTCTTATCCATATTGAAAAACAGTGGAACGAGAACTACCTGACCGCGGGAGGCAGGATTATGCATAACAAAGCCCATGACGGCGAACAGGTTGAAAAACGCGGTGATTTGATAATCTTTCGCGCTTTAAAAGTGCGGTCTGCAGAACTGGGTATATCCGGCGAATGCGATATTGTTGAGTTTCATAAAACCAAAACCGGCGTATCTTTAAATGGCTATGATGATTTATGGATGCCGTATCCGGTTGAATACAAACGCGGTAAAACAAAACTTGACGATTGCGACAGGCTTCAGCTTTGCGCTCAGGCTGTTTGCCTTGAAGAAATGCTGTGCGTAGCAATAAAAAGCGGTGCATTATTTTACGGTGAGCCGCGCCGCCGCGAGGTTGTTATATTTACATCGGAATTGCGTGAAAAACTTACGGCGGCAGTAAAAGAAATGCATAAAATTTTTAGCTGTAAATATACGCCAAAGGCAACCAAGGGAAAATATTGCCGGAGTTGCAGCATGAAAGACATCTGTTTGCCCTACTTAGGAGAGAGAGATGAAACCTCCGTAAAAAACTATATAGAGGTGCATCTGAAATGAAAAAACTATTAAATGTCCTGTTTGTAATACAGGCAGACACAAGCGTTAACCTCGAAAACGATAATGTTTGCGTTAAAAAGGATCATGAAATTCTACTCCGTGTACCTCTTCTCAATTTAGAGCAAATTGTTCTGTTCAATTACTTTGGCGCGACGCCACAATTACTTGGTGAATGCGCGAAACGAAATATAACGGTCAGTTTTTTAAGCGAATTTGGCAATTACCACGGCACTTTTATCGGCGAATTAAATGGTAATGTTCTGTTGCGTCGTGAGCAATACAGAATCGCTGATGACAAAAGAGCCCTGCGGTACGCAAAGAATTTTATTTTTGGGAAACTTTATAATCAAAAATGGGTTATCGAGCGTGGCATACGTGATTATTCACTGCGAATAAATTCCGAACTGTTGAAAAAGCAAAGTGAGTTTATAAGCAAACAACTAAAACAAGTTCTTAATATTGACAATGCCGATAATCTTAGGGCTTGCGAGGGCAACGCGGCGCACTGCTATTTTTCCGTATTCGACGAATTGATTTTGCAGAATAAAGACTTCTTTAAATTCACAAACCGAAACCGCCGTCCGCCATCTGATCCCGTCAATGCGATGCTCTCATTTGCATATACACTGCTTACAAGCGAATGCCGCCATGCTCTTGAAGTTGTTGGCCTTGATAGTTATGTCGGTTTTTTGCATACAGACAGACCGGGGCGGGCTTCTCTTGCCCTTGATATAATGGAAGAACTCCGCCCGCATTTCGCAGACCGCTTTGTGTTTTCGCTTATAAATCGTAACGAGGTGAGCGATACGGATTTTGAATTTCAAGGTTCCGGTGCAGTATACCTGACAAAAGAAGCGCGAAAAAAGTTTATTTCAACATGGCAAAATCGAAAGAAAGAGACAATCACGCATCCGTTTTTGAAAGAAAAAATAGAATGGGGCTTAGTGCCGTATTGCCAAGCCCTGCTGTTGGCAAGAACAATACGCGGCGATTTGGACGGCTACCCGCCATTTTTATGGAAGTGAGAAATAATTGTATGCTTGTACTGCTAACCTATGATGTTTCTACGGAAACAGCCGCCGGACGGCGAAGGCTCAACCGTGTGGCTAAGAAATGCTTGTCATACGGGCAGCGAGTTCAAAACTCTGTTTTTGAATGTAACATTGATTGGAGCCAGTATTTAAAGCTACAAAACGAACTGAAAGCTATTATAAATACAGAAGAAGACAGCTTGCGGCTTTATAATTTAGGCAATAACTATGCCGAAAAGGTTATCCATATGGGCATAAAACCGGGCATTAATTTAGAGGGGGATTTAATTATTTAAGGCTTGGTGCGAACCCCAAGCAAACATAAAGCTTTAAGTAGGTTCGCACCGGATTTATCGCGGTTTTTACATATGGGTTTACATTAATTGGGATCGTTTTAGCCGTCAAACACAATATAAGCTCATATCTTTTCTTTTTGAACACATCTTGCGGTCGCCCCCCTCACGGGGGCGTGGATTGAAATAAGCGGGATAAGACGGCGTATTACCCATTCGATGTCGCCCCCCTCACGGGGGCGTGGATTGAAATACCAAGCTTATATATTCCGGCTGCCGCTGCGCCGTCGCCCCCCTCACGGGGGCGTGGATTGAAATCTGCTTATAATCAGAAGTTGACTACCGGTTGGAGTCGCCCCCCTCACGGGGGCGTGGATTGAAATTACCGTGCTTACACAGCACACCGCAAGCGATGTAGTCGCCCCCCTCACGGGGGCGTGGATTGAAATACTTATCAAGATAGCAACGCTTCAACCGTAGCCGGTCGCCCCCCTCACGGGGGCGTGGATTGAAATGTACACGAAGACCCCGTGGACGGCGATGTACGCGTCGCCCCCCTCACGGGGGCGTGGATTGAAATAGACGCATTGCCGGAAATCATTTCGGCGTTGCTTGTCGCCCCCCTCACGGGGGCGTGGATTGAAATGTCAAAGTAAAGCTTTTGAGCAACGCGCAGCCGTAGTCGCCCCCCTCACGGGGGCGTGGATTGAAATATGCACCCCGTATTCCTTGCCGCTTGGCAAAAAGTCGCCCCCCTCACGGGGGCGTGGATTGAAATTTCGAATGTGGCGAATAACCGCATTGTAACCGCGAGTCGCCCCCCTCACGGGGGCGTGGATTGAAATACCGTAGGCGGCTACCTCGACCTGTCCGGCACGGCTGTCGCCCCCCTCACGGGGGCGTGGATTGAAATTGTGGTGGGTTGGTGTAGGTTCTTACAAAGGAAAGTCGCCCCCCTCACGGGGGCGTGGATTGAAACGTTAAAACTTGAACATAATCACTATAATTATCACGTCGCCCCCCTCACGGGGGCGTGGATTGAAACATTTTGTCTTTTTTTAAAATGTCAGCAAAAGCATGTCGCCCCCCTCACGGGGGCGTGGATTGAAACTGATTCTCGGTTTAAAGTTTTTGCTATACCAATGTCGCCCCCCTCACGGGGGCGTGGATTGAAACTCGCATGCTGGGCAACATAATACGGAATCCCCGAAAGGTCGCCCCCCTCACGGGGGCGTGGATTGAAACAGTCTGATAACGTCTTACCCACGCACATTGACGAGTCGCCCCCCTCACGGGGGCGTGGATTGAAACGCCGATATAGTAATTGTACCCCTTGATTACCCGGCGGTCGCCCCCCTCACGGGGGCGTGGATTGAAACGTACTTCAGACTTAATACATCGTCTATTCTCAACCGTCGCCCCCCTCACGGGGGCGTGGATTGAAACACATTATTATTAACAAAACTTGATACTGACGGGTCGCCCCCCTCACGGGGGCGTGGATTGAAATTTTCCTGCCGGGCTTTACCTTATGTGGAGATATACGTCGCCCACCTCACGGGGGCGTGGATTGAAATAGCTGCGGGAGCATACCGGGGCGCGGCATACACTAGTCGCCCCCCTCACGGGGGCGTGGATTGAAATGCCGATCGAGCACAGGGCGTCGACAATCGAAACACGTCGCCCCCCTCACGGGGGCGTGGATTGAAATCGGTGTCCATACCTTATAACAGAGCTCCCCTGTTGTCGCCCCCCTCACGGGGGCGTGGATTGAAATACAAAACCGTCGATTTGCTTTTTGAACAATATTTGTCGCCCCCCTCACGGGGGCGTGGATTGAAATGCGCAAATAACAGATTTATCCCCGCTTTATCTTTGTCGCCCCCCTCACGGGGGCGTGGATTGAAATCTTTCTCGCCCGGTTTAGCCGCCGGGCGTCGGCGTCGCCCCCCTCACGGGGGCGTGGATTGAAATAGAAGAGCGGTGCAACGAACAGGGCGAAGCATTGAGTCGCCCCCCTCACGGGGGCGTGGATTGAAATCATATAACCCCATTTTGCCGCTTTGCCGAACATGTCGCTCCCCTCATGGGGGCGTGGATTAAAACGATTAAGGCTATACTTTATAATTGTATCGACTTACAAAAAACTCACATCTCCTTATTTATTATATTTACTTGATTGAGCATACCACATTTTCTTATAGACTCCATTTTCTATGGAAATAAGCTGTTCGTGGGTACCTTCTTCAACAATCTGTCCATTATCTAAAACAAGAATTTTATCAAAATTTTTTATACAAGACAGACGGTGGGAAATTACAATAACGGTTTTTTCTTCGCTATGTTTTAGCATATTACTTATGAAATTATTCTCTAAAACAGGGTCAAGAGAAGCGGTAGGCTCATCAAATAAAACAAAAGATTTTGCATTGTAAAATGACCGTGCGAGAATCACTGTATGCCATTGTCCTTCTGATAAATCGGTTCCGTTTACATCAAATTGTTTATTTAAAATGGTTTGGTCTCCGAAGCAGAGAGAGTTTGCAATAGTATCACACTTTGACAATTTCAAAGAATCTGTATATTTTTTTTCATCAACGTCTTCAGACATCACAACATTTTCTTTTAGGGAAAATGGATATTTACAATAATCTTGCATAGCAACCGAAAACAAATTGTAAATACTTTTGTTAGATAAATTCTTGCTGTTTTCTTTACCAAAATACAAATCCCCATCATAATCATTATACAATCCTATAATCAATTTAGAAAGAGTTGTTTTTCCGGCTCCGTTATATCCAACAATCGCTATTTTATTATCGTTATGTATTGAAAAAGAAATATTTTTAAGTACATGTTTATCCGATCCCGGGTATTTGAAAGATAAGTTATTTAAACATATTGTGGGATATTTGGGCATTTTGTTTTCTGTTGTACGTTCTTCTTCATACTCAAAAAAGGTTTTATAATCTACAGCAAGCGCATTTAGATAAGATATTGATGAAAGAATACCGATCAAACCGGTTAATGAAGCGCTAAAAGCTTGAATGCACCCAACAGCCAACCAAAAATCTGCAATCATAAGTCGCCCGGAGAGGACATATAAACCTAATACAAAGTAAACACTATAATATAATAATAATGGCAAAATTTTAAATGCGCTACATTTATTTAATAGTTTTAGATTAAATTTAAGAGTGTCATTCCGTAAGCTAATAAATATTTTTTGTCTTCGTTTTATTAAATAATCACAGGCTCCAAAAATTTTAATTTCTTGCACAGCTTTTCTGTCTGCAGCAAAGGAAAACAAAGAATCAAGCTTTTTCTGAGTATCAAATTTAGTTTTGGCAAAGCCGGCCTTTAAAGCTCCGTTTTTTATACTTATAAAACAAAATGGTAAATAAGCAACAATAAACAGTGAAAAGAGCAGTGGAGAAATCGAGATTAGAATTACTCCGGTCATAATCAGTGTGATTAGATTTGATATAACCTGTACGCATGAAACATAAACTGAATTTATTTCTTTTGCAGTAAAACGGCTAATGCTTGAATTTGAACGATAGAGCTCACATGTTTCAAAATATTCCATTTTAATTTTTGATATCTTTAAAATTCTGCGTTCTCTGATCTTTTCGTCGGTATTATAAAACGCCATACGCTCATAATGTTTTATTATTTTTGTCTCGGTATATTTATAGAACTCACAAATAAGTAAAATACAAACCCAAATTATAAGCTGATTTTTAGTGCCATCTACAGCGCTTGATACAATGGAAATTATTTTGGCTGCCGCGTAAACATTAAAAAATACGCAAATTTGATTTGTTATTAACGCGACAAATTGTCCGATTGCAGATAACTTATCATAACTCCATTGTAGTCGTATAATATATGAAATTGTACTTAACATCTGTTTTATTGATTTCATGTTTCTATACCTTAAAGCTTTCCGCTTGCATAGCAAACATCTTCCTGTACAAACCATTTTCAATATTCATTAAATCCGAATGTTTGCCTTGCTCAACAATTTTTCCGCTTTCCATAACTATAATATTATCAGCTTTTAAACAACAAGATAATCTATGCGAAATAATAATTACAGTTTTTTCCTTGTATTCATCAAAGAGCAAATCTATAAATTCTTTTTCGGCAATCGGATCAAGTGAGGCAGATGGTTCATCAAAAACTAAAATATCTTTACATCGGAATAAAGCCCTCGCAAGTACAATTTTATGCCATTGACCCTCGGACATATCAGTTCCATACTCATCAAATTCTTTATTTAAAAACGTTTCGTAGCCTTTAGGAAGCTCTGAAATAAAGTTATGGATATTTGTTTTTTTTGCAGACAAAACAATTTCATCTTTATTTTTTTCTTTCTCAGCATCACTTATAAGAATATTATCGTATACTGTAAATGGGAACTTGCAATAGTCCTGCATAGCAACGGTAAACATGTCGTAAATGTTCTTATTACCCAAGTCATTTGAATTTATATCATCATAAAGTATATTTCCATTAAAGTTTGAGTAAAGACCTAAAATTAACTTTATAAGGGTTGTCTTCCCCGCTCCATTGTGTCCCACAATGCAGATTTTCTCTCCCGATTTAATCGAAAAACTCACATTGTCGACTGCCTTTGTTTCAGAGTTCGGATAGCGGAAACATAGATTTTTTATCTCAATTTTAGCTATAATTTTATTTATAGATCTTGCTTTGAATGGTCGTTCTTCCTCACAATTAATTATATAATAATAATTATCAATCATTAACGAAACATCATATAATGATCCAAGCATGCTTGTAAGAATCTTAACTGAAGCTGTTAATTTCTGTGAAACACCAACAACATAAGTTAAATCACCTACTGATATTTTACCGGCAAACGCTCTGAGGGCACAAAATAAATACACCGAATAGTATCCAAATTTATCAAGTGCTTCTATTATGCTTTCCCAGAAAAGCCGCCAACTACTTAATTTTATTTGTCCATCCTTAACCTCGGAATACAAATCCTTTTGCTTCCGGTTTAAAAAGTCTGCGCTGTCATTAAGTTTGATTTCTTGGATTGTATTTTTCATTGAAAAAAATCCCGAAAGAAAGCCGAGTTTTCTGGTGGAAGGTGTATCGATTACCGTTCTTTGATAGGATCTATCATTGCTTTTAATCCACCATGTCAAATGAAAAACACTTAAAAACGCAATAATAAACGCTATCCATATGTCATTATTTAACAGAATAGGCATTGCTATTATAATCGAAACGATACTGCTAAGACATAAATTTGTATAATTAAATATTTGCAACACACTATGCGAAGCGGTGCTTCTGGCACGGTGAAATTTATTGTAAAAATCGCTTTGCTCAAAGTATTCCATTTTTATTTGGGATATTTTTTTTATAAGTTCATTTTGCATAGCCTCGGACGATTTTGCCTCCATTTCATTTTGCAAAATCGTAATATAATCAATATAAACTGCTTCAACCCCTTTTATTAAAAATAACAAGGCGCAGAGTAAAAATAATGTAGAGTCAAATGCAAGATTACTTGTTTTAATACTAATGGTTATGTAATCAACAATTTTTTTGATAAGATATATTCCTAAATATGCTGTAAAGTTTGCCAACACAACATCGCGAATGATACCCAATAAAAATACTTTTTTGGAAAGTCTCCATGCAGTTTTATAGGCAAGTTTAATATTGCGAATAACAACTCCGGCTTTCTCCATACGCGGATTGTTCTTTATTTTTATTCACCTCTCAATCGAGTTTAATAAACTTTAACACAATTTACCGCTTTTTACAATGAAAATCTGTGTGTTTTCGTGTAAAAATGAAAGGCTCATTGTTTTTATAACTCAGATTTTTCAATAGCTGAATGGGAGATTAAACGCTATAATGACTTGCTTGATGAACTGGGTTGTAACTATGTAAAATAAGCGTTAATAGAACTGCCAATCATTTGCCGATTCATCGGAGCGTGGGAAAATCCGTTTCGGCTTTCATGCGAATATGTAGTGTTATCATTGACTTCAAACTTTTTTATATTTTCAGTTAAATTAAGCAACAAAAACAAAAACTTGAAATTTAAGGGATAAACTTAAAATCAAAAATCTTTGAACATATAATTCTGCTTTATAATCATTGGATTAGCCAATTTCAATAGCATTTACAAATAAAAAACTGCATATTGTTATAAAACGATTACTTATTATAAGCATTTTACCTAATAAAAAAATAAAGCACCAATCAACCAGTAAACATTGTTAACTAATGCTTGACAATGTTTTCTTTTTATGATACAATGTTGATATATTGAAAGTGAGGGTGTTTAAATGTTAGCTGAAGTTCGTCAACAGGAAATATTGGATATCATAAACGAGAAGGGAAGTATCAAATGCAGCGAGATACAAAAAAAGTTCAATGTAGGGTATGAAACAGCCAAAAGGGATCTTTTTATATTGGACAAATCGGGTCTTGTAAAAAAGGTTTATGGCGGGGCTGTGAAAAACGATGATATTCAGCCTCGATACGCAATAGAAAAAAGCATTGAGGATTTGGTATCTGAAAACGATTTTATATATCTTGATAACAGCTCTTATTCATCTTCCATTTTGGATACTATAAATATCAAATGCAGAGTCGCCGCGAACTCTATAGAAATCGCGTATAAAAGCTATCTTAAAGGCTGTAAAACATACTTGTCGGGTCTTCTTATAAGCGCGAACGGCGTGGTTAAAGAAACTTATAATTTAAACGCGGACAACAAAATTTTCGACAAAGTGTTCATTTCGTGTAAAGGTATTACCCGCAACGGGATTTTCACCAACGACGATAACGCCTTGGAAAGCATTAAAAAGGCGTGCGAATTAGGTCAGCATATAATATGCAGCGCAAAAAGTGAAAGCATCGGTTTGGAATGGAATTATAAAATAGCCGACATAGATATGATTTCAAAATGGATAATAGATAATAATATTATAGATAATATTGAGGAATATTTATAATTTAGACAAGCAAAGGCAATGACCAACAGACAATAAAAACAAATATATTGAACGCCGGTAATCGTCATGATATACGCAGTTCGGATATTACTGGCGACATCTGTCTTTCGGGCGGTCAATTATAGCTTTTGATTCGGAAACAAGCTTGCCGAGAGCAGACCAGAAGGCATTGTCATACTGATTCAATTTTAGTTCCTCTCTTCCGCACGATTGGTATAATCTCGTATAGTCCGTCGTGCCAATGCAATATCAAGTGGTGTGTCCACGAAAACTGCGAAATTGATGTATTGGCCTACTCTCGAATTGCGATAGCCAAACGGGTAATCAACAATGATAAAATCAAAAGGCTCATTTAATAGTCGTTCTATGGTTTTCGCAAGCGGTTCAACATACCATTCGTTTTCATCATTTGTATCAGCAGACCAATCGTTTATATCGCGTTCAAGCTTGATGTCATCATAATCGTCAAAGCTGACCACTACTGAATTTTTTAAGCTGTCTTTCAGTGCATTAGTGACGGTAGTCTTGCCGCCACCTGATACGCCTGATATGCTGATTACAAAAGGCTTTTTCATGCGCTCCACTCCATATATCCTACCGTAAACGGTAGGTGTTCAAATATCTTCGTGCCTGTATGGATAAATCCATTTGCCGTGTACCAGTCTTTGAGGACAGTATTTTCTTCTACAATCCCGAGGGTGATTTTATTCCCGCCGAGTTCCTTGACCTTTTCTTTACAGAAATCAATCATTTGTTTTCCATAACCGTAATGCCGCCATTCGGGTAGAATAGATACATCGTTCATTTCGTAACCGCCATTGCCTGTATCGGTAAGAGATATGAATCCGAAAATGGTATCTCCAACACAATATCCATAGGGCAAATAGCCTTCTTTTAACTTGCTTGCAAGCCGTTCGTCGGTAATAAAACTCGTGTGACCGGGGCAATTCTCCTTTGTCCAACCAAATTCCTGCGCCACGGTCGCAAAGCTGCGGCGAATGACGTCAGCATATTTTGGAAGATGTTCGGCGGTCATAGGGCGTATTTCGGCAAGGTCGTGAATCTGCATCCGAAACCATACCGCTCCGTCAGGACAGGAAAATTCAATATCATGATTGTTCGGAAAACCTAACAGTCGCAAATCTCCATTGGTGTAGACTACTTCTTTCAGCCGATATAAATTCATCATGGTTTTTGAACAGAAGCCGCCGCATCCGTTGGTAGGCATGGGGCAGCCATATTCGCAAGTATATGTATCGCCGACCTCGTGACCGTTTCGGCAATGCAGGGGCTTGCCGTCTTTGGCATGGTCAATGACCGTGATGGCAAAAGAATAGTTTTCTGTGATAAACTTTTTCATGCTATATCCCTCCGTATCATCGCGCCTTTCATATATTCGGATTCGTTATGGAATCGCATGATGATTTTCTTTTCATCTTCGGTACAGCCAATCAATAACTTTATTTCCGAATCCTTTTTGAGCAAGTCAACCGTGCAAACGATAGCATCGCATACGGAACTGGCAATGCTTCCGAGCCAAACATCAATACCGCCGCCGTCCATAGAGGATGTATTTTTCAAATAACCATAATCAAGCGGAAAGATAAAATCAAACCGTGGATGCTTCGTTCCCTTCGGGCGATCAATGGCTATCTCTGATTGCAAGATAAGCGTATCAATAGCAGCCCAAAAGCTGTTCTGTTCAATGTCGTAAAGCCATTTATGCCCGTCAGGGTTCATCGTTTCAAGTGCATTTTTCAGCCAATTCTTTTGTTCAGCGGACATTGCTTGTATTGCCAAATCATAATCTATTTGATAGCCTTCGCGTTCTATGTCTGTTGATTTATATAACAGTACCATTTCCGGGGCGAGATATTTGATTCCGTTGCGGGTTAGAATCGCCTGTGACAAATGGAGTGAAACATTGTGATTCCTTGCGTATAGAAAATGGCCATTATCTTTATTGTTAAAAAGAAATTCAATGAAAGTCAGTTCATCTTGCCCTTTGGGGTCAAAGTCAACCATGAACATTTCCGGCTCATCGGTTGGTTTTAGTGATACGATTTCGCAATCGTTCGTCATGCAGAAAATATTACGCTTTGCTTTTATTTGATTTACCACATTGGTAATGTAGTGCGCCTTGCCACCGCCGCAGAGTTCATAAACACGCCATCCAAGTGATTGCATAAACAGTATGATTTTATCGCGCTCCTCCCAAAAAGCGGATATGTCGATGTCGCCATGCTTGCGAACCGTCTTGTCTAAAAACAGCTCGATTGCATAACCTCCGCAAAAAGCGTAGCCAAAACCGCCGTCTTTCAATAAGTCGTTACATTCAAGTAAAAGATGGTTCACGTTTGCACCTCTGATTTATTAAAAACATACCAAATATCATCACCAATGATTTATTAAAAACATACCAAATATCATCACCAATAAATCCACACTTCTTATATAGCAATTCGGGGTTTGTCGGATTGTCCACTTCGCCGCTGACAGTAATAAAACCCGCTTTATCTTTCAACCTTGATAACAATTCTAAAACAATCTTTTGTCCTAATCCACGCCCACGACTTTCGGGCAAAACTTGTATCCATTCCAAAGAGCCTTCGGAAATATCGCTGTCAAAATCCGCAATACCTAACGCAACAGGAAGCGATGTTTTTGCGTTGCAAATACAAACCCACAAATGCTTGTCAAAAACAGGATATTGCATCCACTGTAAAATATCTTCTTCTCCCAAACTATATCCTTGATAGCAGTGATTTATAAAATTTGCAACCAATAGAGCTTCATCCGGCAACAAAACATTTCGATAAAAATATCCATCGGGCAGGGCAGTGTCATAATGATTTTGCGGATAATGAATTAACCGAAAATAACGTGTTGGCGGTTGCTCATATGTGTTTTGGGCCTTTGCATCACATTCGTGTAGTATTTGAATGTCGGACGGTTTTTTGAAATATTCCTTTTTCCAATAAGCGGTTGAAAGCGTTCCACACGGGTTTTGTATATAAACTTGTTTTTCAAACTCATTATCAAGAACATTCGCAAAGCGTTGAATCACAGTATTATCAACAGCCTTATCTTCCTTGCTAAATCGTTGCGGTTCTTTTCGGATTTGCACAGCCTTTCGCAACATTTCTAAATCCGGGCATAAACCTTCTTTTAACGCCCATTCTCCTGCGGTAGTTTTAGCAATGATTTTACCTGTGCGGAGCGTATAAATTCCTCTTGCTATATCCAAAAGCCAGCCTACAGAAACGCCGTGAGTTCGCGCCGCTTGAACATGGTGAGCTATATCATCACGCATTTGTGTATATGACGGATATTTCATTTTTACACGAATGTCATCACCGTAAACCAAGATACCGTTATCAAGTAATTCTGCCATGCCGAAGCTGTCAAATTTATATGTATCGGTTATACGCTGACCGCTTGTTCCCCAATAAACCGTCCGCTCGTTTTTATTGCATAAAAAAGCATCTGCGGAGAGAATACCGCCCTCAAACAAACGGAAATATGGATTACCGGGATAGCGTTTCAGTATATCTTGACGAAGCCCGATTAATATATCCGCTTGCTGTTCAGTGATTTCTTTTTCAGCCAAAACGAGGATGTCAATATCGCTCCATCCGAGCTTAAAATCGCCAAGCGCAACCGATCCGAACAGATAAACGGTCGGCTTGTTGTCGGCAAGAACGGATACAATTTCATCGGTCATAATTTTTATGGCATCGTTAAGGGTCATATATCCTCCTCGAATTTATCAACTCTTATTTCGCCCGTCTTATAATCTATCTTCCAGCCATCATATGTATAATCCGTTGGAATGCGGATATAACAACCGATGGTTTTATCCCGTTTCCTTTCCACGATGCCGGAAACATTTTTATTTCCGGTATTTCCTTCCGCAACAATCAGATTGTTATTATCGCAAGATAAAACGATTCCTATATGGTCGTGCCATGCGCTGTTTTCTTCCTTGTTCTCTTTCGGAATAATATTGTTATAAATAACAATATCGCCGCGTTCAGGAGCAAAACCGTCTTTTTCAAAATGACAATATTTATTATCCATACCCCAATCATACCACCCGCCAACACCGTTAAATCGGGCATTTGCTACCTTCTTTGCGATATGGGGAACACGAATTGGCAAATCAAGACCCGCTTCAAGACAACAATGATAAATAAAAGCGGCACACCAAGCGTTTTTCAACCCGTCGAAAACGGAATCCTCCGGATAATAATTGATTATTTTCATGAAGTCTGTGTCTGACTTTTCTCCGGTAATTCTTTTTTTAGCAAGAGATTCGGCTATATCGGCAAAACGGGATTTATTAAACGATTGCGCGGCTATTCTTTCTTTCGGGAGGATTGTTATGTTGGGAACCGGCAGTGAAAGTTCCTTTAAGGTATGAAGCAGTCTTTGACCATAAATCCATCCATATGTATTATCAAAAGACAATCGTTGGAGAATATCGCTGTCCTTTAATAATTCATCGTATTTATCGTGAATAAGATCTTTGTTCGCGTGATGATAAATTGCAGACTTTATGATTGTCTGTTCATCATCGGTAAAAATTTCTTTCAATACATACTTAAACGCAACGCGTACCATTTCCGCACCGTTTTGTGAATGCCAAGCGGTAATGCCTGTTTTATAACGGTACACATCATGCAATAAACCAATAACTGTTGCCAATTCCAAGTCCAATCCGCGTTTTGCCGCTAACAGCGCACAGCACTCGGAAACGCCGTAAGAATGAATATAGGCGTCTCGTTTTTCGTCGGAATTTTCTATACTATCGAAAATGTTATTGACATATTCACTGATTGCTTTTACTCTATTTGTCATTCTTGTAACGACCTCCAATCCCTCAAATACCAAGTCGGCACAGGGTTTTGCATATTGTCAAACCATTCCAACACATCCTGCGCTTGTTTCATCATGGTATCGAGATCAGACTGCCCGAACGGAACAGCCCAATAAATCGAGGACAGAGTGTTGCTGGCAATATAAAAAGCCAGCAGCTTGAAAAATTCTAACGGCGGCTCTAATCCGTGCGACGGGGAACCGCCGAAATAACCGCGAAGCTGTCCGGTTGCGAAATGCGGGCTTGCCGCCGCGCTCCAAACAATGCGGTTAAATTCTTCCCACGGATCACCAAAGTCGTAGCGGTCAAAATCAATAATTTTCAGCCTTTGCTCCAAAGGCTTTTCGCCGTTTTCAAGCATCATGTTTCCGATATGATAGTCGCCATGCTGGAAACACTGAGGACGGTTTTTCAATAAGTGACGATTCTGTTCAATGTAGGCAAGGACGTGTTCGTCACCGTCAAAACGCAGACCGCACTCATGATATTTTTGTATTTTATAGTCTGTTTTGCGATTGAACCGGGATTCCCATTTTTCCTGTGTTTCCGGCGCGGGAATGGAGTGCATTTTCCGCACAATCTCTCCGGACTTCAACCCTAACACATATTGTTCTGTTTCAGATAGCAGAGGCAATACAGCCTCCAAGTTCTCGCCGTCAATCCAGCTTTGAAGCGAATAAACGCCATTGTCACAAGTGCCGAATTCCACAGGTTTGCACATAGGTATTCCTAACGCAGCTACTTGCTCCAGCATGGCGAATAATGATTTGCGTACTTCGTACCGTACAATGGGCGTGATACGAAGCAGATACTTTGTTCCGTCTGTTGTGGTTACACAGTATTTTTTATCCTCCGACCAACCTTTGTTGATCGGTTCGGCTTTTACGAATGTTCTTAATAGTTCTTTTTCAGTCATTTTAGTGTTTTCTCCCATAATTAAGCGGCAAAAAATTTCTGTGGCAAAGCATTTTCCTAATTTTGATACTCTATTCTGAAATAATCCAGAACCTTTCTGAATTTATCCTGCGCGGATAGACAAGTATCCGTCAGATAGCCCTTTTCCGTGTTCCACTCCTTGAGTCCCCGATAATAAAACATCTTTATTTCATCCTCAATGATAAACGGAACGATATTATATTTAAGGCATTCCTTGAACATGATCAGCCTGCCGACCCTTCCGTTGCCGTCCTGAAACGGATGGACGCGCTCAAACCGAACATGAAAATCAATAATATCCACCAGCGTTTTATTTTTAATAGCATTGTATTCCGCAAGCAGCTCTTTCATTTTACCACTGACTTCTTCAGGTAACGCTGTTTCCATACCGCCGATCTCATTCGGCGTTTTTTTGTAATCACCGACCGCAAACCAATCCTTGCGGTTGTCGCTCGTCCCGGTTTTTAATATCGAGTGAAGCTCTTTGATTAGCTTTTCCGAAAGAAGGTTTTTAGCGCTATCGATGACCGCGTCGATACAGCGGAAGTGATTCGCCGTTTCGATAATATCATCCACGCTTACGCTTCCGCTTTCGACCCCGATGGTGTTGGTTTCAAAAATATAACGCGTCTGATCGTGGGTGAGACGGCTGCCTTCCATATGATTGGAGTTATAAGTCAAATCAATCTGCACTTTATGGTAAATACCACCCGATAGACGGCTTCTTTTTTCAGCCCGCATCACCTCGAGAAGCGTATAAGGCAGACTCCGCTTTTTATTTGCCCGTTCGGGTTTTTCGGCGTTCTCCGGTATGTTCCATGTCTTACCCGTAAGAAACGCGCCCTCAATACGACCGGCGGCGCAGTAGCCTCTGACGCTGCGTTTTGAAACCTTCCATTTTTCAGCGGTTTTTGCGACGGAAAGATATTTCATACCGTATCTCCTCCATTTATTGCTTTTATTGTATCACAATATCGGCAATAAGTCAAATGATACATTGCAAATATATTTCATGTTTTTGCCGGTATCGGCATAAATGTTCTGCTATATTCGCCCCTGCGGATGAGAGATATTCGCCGCGCTGAATAAAAACCAGCCCAAATACGGCGGGCGTTATTGTTTGGGGATCGCTTGTCAAGGCCAAGCGCGACGCCCTTGGCACGAGTGTTAATCAAATATTAACCGTCGGCAGTTTATAATTTAAACCTGTTAAGATATTCCGAAACGAGCGCTTTGGCGCGTTCGATAAAGCTATAGTTAGGGTCGTAAAGGCACCATTCAAATGTCAGACCCACTAATATGGTTTTAATGCTCGCGGCGATTTCAGAAGCATTGGCGGGAATAAATTCTCCGCGTGAAACGCCGAGATTATACAGATTTATAAAAAGATCGGGCATATCGAAGCTGAATTCTGACGCGACACCCGACGCTTGCCTTCGTTCGATAAAAATTTTATAGACCGTCCGCATTATCTCCGCGCCCGCGCTTTGCGTCAATTCACAAATATAACAGGCGATTGCCACAATCAAATCCGAAGCCGGTAGGCTTTTGTCAAGGCTGTCCCAAACCCCGGTAATTTGCGAACGCATCTTTTCGGCGCCTTCTAAAACAATATACACCAATAAATCTTCTTTGGAGAGAAAATAAACATAAAAGGTGCCCCTCGCGACGCCCGCTTCTCTCACTATGTCATCGATTCCGACGGCCTCGTGGCCGTTCTTTTCCATAAGCGCTTTTGCGGCGTCATAAATTTTTTGCCTTGTTTCTGCGGCTTGCAGCTTGCGCTTTGTCAGTTTTTCTTTCATTAAAAATTTTCTCCTTTGCAAAAAAAGTCATTGACTTTTTCAATCTGTTTCGCTATAATATAATTACATTGAATTTGTCAATGACTCAGTTTGGTTTCATTATACACTATCACTGACATTTTGTCAACGAATACAATCAATGAATATAACTAAAGAAAGGCGATTTTCGATGAAACGGATATTTACAAAGCGATTATTCCCGCTGTTACTTGCGCTGATAATGCTTATGGGCGCTATGTCGCTCACGGCGTTTGCAGCAGATGACGAAATTCTTTTGGGGGCGGTTGCGGAAACCAACGAAGAGGCCTACAAATATCTGACTAACACCAAGGCGGGGCTGAAAGCCATTGCGGCTCTTAAGGGTTATCCCGGAGCGGGTGCCGTTATCGACGGAGCGTTCGGCGCGCTTTTCGGCACCGATACCGAACGAGTACAGGAGGCATTGGCAAAAATCAATCAGAAGCTTGATGAAATCAAAGCGCAAATGACCGATATGACAAAATACCTCGACGATAAAATAACGATTTCCAAATTAAAAGATTCGATCGAAAAGCGTATCACCGATTATTCGGATAAATCTTCCGCTTATAGAATGCGTAATGAAACATATAAGACGAGGTTGGAACAACTTAAGGAAAAACCGAATGAAACTCCGGCAGAAAAACAAAGTCGGCTGCAAGCAACCGAAGATTTTTACTTATACACGGTAAACAAAGAATGGGCGGGCGGCGATGATTACCACGAATGGGTACGGATGTTTGGTGATATTATTCTCAAGTCGGATTCAACGGCTTTTAGTATGGATCTTTTCACCGCTTTTGATAAACTTGTGCTTTATTCGTATAATTGGGAACACTTAGGTTACAAAGCGCGAATCAACTTCCAATCCGAGATTTTAAATTTATATATCCAATTATCAACCACTTCGATGGCGGGGCTTATCGTGGGTATTGACAACGCGGAGAAAAGCGCAGCATTATTGCCGGAGGGCAGTACGGAGCGCAGGAAGATTGAAAACGACAAAGCAGCCATGCTTGTCCGATTGAACTTATTAAAAAAGCAAATTGCCGATGTCTTAGCGCTCGCGGATGCTCACCCTATCAATATCCGCGCCGCCGACGAGCGGTATTACCAGGTTCCGGGGCATGAATTGCTGCTAAAGGCGACTGCCGTTCCCAAAACGATAAACCCGAATTTCCCGAACGGTCCGAGCGGTTGGATTATGAGCTATGACCTTTTCGGCGGGGTGCTTTGCGACGGCATTGATAAAAGTCTTTTCAAATGGTATAAAAATACCGGCGGATACCTTCCCCTGCCAAACGACGGTATATCCGCGCCCTACCCTTCGCCCGAATGGCTCGTGGCTGTTTATAAGGATTATGGCGGGACTAAAAGCTTATATGACATTTTTACTGAGGGCGGCATAAATATAGCCGGAATTATGGGCAAGGGCGCCCCTTTTGTCACAAACCAGTGGTGGAAAGTAGGAATTTTCGAATGGATGGGCGGCCGCTCTGTCCTTGACCGCGAAGTTTATTTTATGAATCTCATAAATAATAACGGTAAACCGCTCGAGAATAACGACAGATGGCTTGCGGACGTCAAAACGTACGGCGGCGAGATCGACGGAATCAATAAATGGGAACCGCAAATGATGATAGGTCTTATCGTGGTTACAGAGATTAAAGCGGACGCGCCTTCCGGCGACGGTATAAAGGCTTCCGGTATGGAGGAAAGCTACGCAGCTCCCTACAGCAAGGATATTAACCTTTCCGTTGAAAACAAAGGCGATCTGTACGCCTACGAATGGCAGGTGGATAAGGACGGTCACGGCTTTATGCCAATAGACGGCGCGAACACCGCGAGCTACGCCCTCGGCGCGGTTGATGATTCCATGAACGGTTATCAATACCGCTGTTTGATTATCAATCATGTTTTGGAGGGCGAAGTCAAAACCGTAATGACCAATTCTGTTACGCTGAACTTGCTGACGGACACCGCTAAAGAAAACCAAAAGCCGAAATACGAGAATCTCATCCTCGCGGCCTCTATTATAGCCGTTATCATTATTGCAGGTTTGCTGATCTTTGTTGGAATTAAGAAAAAGCGGAGTCAAGCTGTAAAAATGTAAACCGAGCTGTTACCCGAAATAAATAAACGCAGGGAGCTGTCTAATTCAAGTCAGCCCCTTGTTTTTATAGGGCGGTAGTATACCGGACAAGTTTTTCCGAAAAGTCCAATTTGCTGCCGTAACGTTTTGAGAGAAGGCTTCAGTATCGCCACGATATAATCTCAAAACAGATAACAGACAATAAACCGATTGAGAATATTGCATCTTGCGGTTGTTTTATTTTAATTTATATGGTAATATATTTTATATTTTATTTATATAAAGGTGAGAGTATGAAAAAAACGATTGGCGAGTTTGATAAAAATTTAAAAGTGGAAAATTCGTTTCACAGAGATGATCTGCGCTTACACGACGTCAGAAGCGAGCCGTTTGATATCTATGGCTTATATAACCCCAAAAACGAGCCGTCATTCAAGCGAATGCCGGATGAGGTCGCAAAGGCGACAAGCGAAAGCGTCGCCATTCTTGCGAAAAACACCGCGGGCGGAAGGGTCAGGTTTACAACCGATTCACCATATATTGCCGTCAAAGCCGTTATGCCGGCAATTACGCGCTTTCCCCATATGCCGCTGGCGGGCACCTCGGGGTTTGACCTTTATATCGATAAAGGAGGGAAAGGGACTTATAAAGGGACGTTTATGCCCCCTTATAATATGACCGACGGTTATGAATCTATAATTGACTTCCCCGACAGGGAAACCCGCGGCGTTACCATTCACTTTCCGCTATACAGCGATGTAAGCGCGTTATATATTGGTCTTCAGGACGGCGCCGCTTTGGGTCACGGCGCGCAGTATTCCTATAATAAACCGATTTTATATTACGGCTCGTCGATCACGCAGGGCGGATGCGCTTCCCGCCCGGGCAATTGCTATCAAAATATAATCTCCGCGAAACTCAATTGCGACCATATTAATTTAGGCTTTTCGGGTTCCGCCAAGGCGGAGGACGCGATAGTTGATTATATGGCGTCGCTTGACTTTAATATTTTTGTCTGCGATTATGACCATAACGCTCCCACAGCCGAGCATTTGGCAGCCACTCATGAAAAAATGTTTTTGAAAATACGTCAAACCCACCCGAACACGCCCGTGATTTTTATGTCAAAGCCGGATTTTGACAACAACATTGAACAAAGCATTTTACGGCGTGATATTATTCATAAAACTTTTATTAACGCGAAATCTCGCGGAGATAAAAACGTTTATTTTATTGACGGGGAGCGGCTATTTATGAGCGGCAACCGCGACGCCTGTACTGTTGACGGCACTCACCCGAACGACGCGGGGTTTGTCCGTATGGCAGAAGTAGTTTCTCATACAATTGACAGCATCTTGCGTAAAAATTAAAAGATGCGCCGCTTTTTGATTTGCTTTGGAGAGGACAGGTAAATAGATAGGAGATAAAAGATAAGAGATAAGAGATAATGGATAGTATGCTGGCAGCTCTACAAAAACGTAAATTTTTCCATTACAACACAAAATTTGCTTTATTTTCTTTAATATGATATATTTAATGTTGTATTTTTAAGTTTGTATCGCCAAAACAAAAAAAACTTACATTCAAGGCGAAGCTTTAGACTGATTTAGGAGGAATAAATATGTCTACTTTACACGCGGAAAATCGAAACGCCCGCCTAAAACCCAAACAGCTTAGGAGGGAAGGATTTATCCCCGGCGTTCTCTATGGAAAAAACCTTAAGGAATCTTTGAGCATTCAGTTTCCGCAAGCCGCGGTCGCGCAGTTTTTAGGCTCAAACTCCGTGGGGAGCAAAGTTGAACTAACCGTTGGGGACAAAAAGTTTTCAGCCTTGCTGCGGGAGGTCAGCCGCCGCCCGGTGACGGGCAAGCCGGAGCATTTGAGCTTTCAGGCGCTGTTAGCCGACGAAATTGTAACAAGCACAATGGCAGTTATACTTGTAAACGGGGAAAGGGTCGACGGAATGGTTCAGCAGCCGCAGTCAGAGATTTCATATCGGGCGCTCCCGTCAAACCTTGTCGATAAGATTGAAATTGATATTGGCGGCCTGCGGGCGGGCGAAAGCATGAGGATTAGCGATTTGGATATCGCCAAAAACCCAGACATTGAAATTTTAAGCCCGATTGACGCCATGGTGGTGTCGATTGTTGAAACTCGCAGGATAGAAGAGCCCGAAACCGCCGAAGAAATTGAGGGCGAAAGCGATGAGATAGCCACTTAAATCGGTGTATTTTATGGGCGAATAATACCCTTAACGGAAAAAACCCTGCCGAAAAAGTTATAATTGCTTTCTCGGCAGGTTTTTATTATAATGAGATGTGTTATGGTTTCTGCAGTCAACGCTTTTTAGCGTTTCGCGATATCCATCCCTCCCACCGCGGCGTGCAGCCCGCATAACAGTATTTGCGTTTCGCCTTTCGTCCTGTATTTGTCCGCGGTTTTAAACAGCAAACCCGCGTTTTCAAGAATTGACAGGTGGTGATAAAGCTGACCTCCGACAAGTCCGGTATTCCGCGAAATTTCCGACGGGGTCATGGCTTCTGGGATTAGCAGTTTTAAAATTGATATTCTGCGCGGATTGGTAAAAACATCAAGCGCGGCGGCAAGCCCGTCTTCGGCCAAATCATCAAGGCTGTGGAATACAGAAGTGCCTGTTCCGTTACCGGTGCCGTCGAAAGCCGTCACGCTTATAACCGTGCCGGCAGCTTTGGCTCCGTCCTCAATCATTTTTTTCAGCACATCCATTACTGATTTTTGCGCTTCTGCCAGCGCCTCGCGGTGATTCTCAAACAGATCGTTGTTTTTGTCTTCCGGTTTTGGGTTTTTCAATTGCTCCAGCTCCTTTTGCATTTCTTCAAGCCGCGTTTCAAGCCGCTTTATAATGTTTTCGTTTTCCATTTTAACACCCTTTCCTTTTTCTTATTTTTTGTTTTGCCGCTATTGTGTCAATCATTGCAATAGTATTGTACACTGTGCACAGTATACTGTCAATAGTCCCGGTAAGTTTTACAAAAAATTCATATTTGTAATTCGCTAAACGCGTGTTAAATGTAAAACGCAATTTATTTAAGAAACTGTTTTCCAAACGAAAAAAATCCGCTCCCGACTGAGAGCGGACTTGTTTTGTGAAAAACATTGAAAAATAAGCTTGTTACACTATAATTGTTTAATAGACGGAGGGTAAAATATGGGAAGAGCGAAGTTTCAAGTTTTGGTAATTCCGTTTTCCGGGCCGGCGGAAAAATAAAGTACTGCGTGTTTGAGCGTAAAAACCCTTTGTGCCAATATCAATTTATTGCCGGCGGCGGAGAGGGAAAAGAAACGCCGGTTCAGGCCGCCGCAAGAGAAAGCTTTGAGGAAGCGGGGATTAAGTCCGAAGATTTTATCGCGCTCACCTCTTTATGCCATATCCCGACCTATATTTTTTCTGAAAAACAGCGTAAGGAATGGGGGAAAAGCGTATTTGTTATTCCCGAATACGCCTTTGCGGTGGAATTAAAGTCTGAAAATATTATCCTGTCCGCCGAACATATTAATTTCCGTTGGGACACATATGACGAAGCGGTTTTGAAATTAAAGTGGGACAGCAACAAAACCGCGCTTTGTGAGCTGGACTGTGTTTTAAAAGCAAAAAATTGACTTAAAATTTAAAGATTTTATTGCCTGACGCCGATTTTCAGCTGACATCAACTTCAACCCTAACGGTTAAATTAAAGCCGTCGATAAAACTTGCCCGTAGGCAGAAATAATCCTTACCCTTAAAGCCCGTGAGCGGGGTGTAGGCAAAGCTGCCGTCGGGGTTTGTTTCGATATAGCCGTACTTCGGCGACAGTTCCAAGCTGAATGTATAGCCCGACGCGTTGCCGAGATCGGCTGTACCGATATATTTTCTACCCGCTTTTTCCGCTTCCGCGCTTATTTCAGTTTCCTCGCCGTGGACGCACTCCCCTTTGTAAGAGTAGTTTTCGTCAAGCAGTCCTTTCGCGAAGAGGTAAGTGTCTTTGTATATCGAAGCGATAAAAGGGTCGGGATGATTCATCGCCCTTGTTATTTCCGTCGGAATTACGTTTTGATAATAAATCTTCACCGCGTTCATATAACCGTATTTTACGCCGTATTCGAGATACTGTTTATAACGGATGATGTTTATTAAATTGGTATAGGTATTTGCCTCAAGCTCAACGCACATGCCGAAGAGCCTTGCCTGTATCGCCGCCGAGGTTAGCCGCTCCGCGTTCGCGGTGTAGACAAAGGCGTAGTTCGGCTGAAGACAGGCGAGATCAAAGCCAAACTCCCTCCATTTGTAAAACGCTTGGGCGTTGTAATAAGGTATCCAGATAATTTTATAACCTTTGCCTTTGATATAGTCGCGGATATACTCAAAGGCTTTTATCTCGTCGGGGTCGTTGTCATTAATAAATTCCTCCTGCCAGTAAAAACCGACAAGGTTTATATGGCCGCAGTTTGCCGATTCAAGCATGGCAATTTGGGTGTCAACCATCCATTTAAGCGCCTTGACGCGATTTTCAAGCAGGTTTAAGGGGTCGTCCTCGCCGTCGCCGTCGATATCGCCGAAACTGTTTGCCTGCCCGTCGTCCGAAGTGGGGACGGGGCGGAGCAGCGACATAAATATATTAACTTTGTAGTCGGCAATACCAAGCCCGCCGCCGACAATTTTCGCGGCTTCGTTAAGCGCGGGGAGGTTAAGGCTTTCTTGGAACTGGCTGTTAACATAAAACTTCCAGCCGTCAAGCCTTATTAGGTCTTCCTTAACGGTGTAAGCCGAACAGGGGGAGATAAGAAAGGTGTCCATAAAAGTGTCGATTAGCCTGCCGTCTTCATAATAACCGACAAGCGGCAGAAAATCATCCGTCGTCACCATGGCGGTAGGGTCGTAATTAACGCCGTCGCCGCGGCATATCGGGGTGCAGAGGATATTATTGATACCGCCGAACTTTTCCGGCGTGACATAACAGTCGCTCAGGTTTGTTATGTCGTCGGCGGCAGGATTCGGTGTTTGGGCGGTGTCGGGGACAGCTTTTGTGCCGATTATCTCAATCTCGCCGACAGCTCTGAAACTCGGGCAGAGGAAAGAAACTTTGACATATCTCGCCTTAAACACACCCGCGAAGTCAATGTCAAACTTACAGCTTTGCGCGTCTTTTTTCTTGTCATACTCAACCGTGGCGGTGCCGATTCCCTGCCAGTCACTGCCGTTAACGCTCGCGCTGAAACCCACAAGGTCGGGCTGATAAACGCCCCAGCTCGGGTGGGCTATAAACTCGCCTTTCGCGCCGGTTACGGCGGAGATTTTTTCAAGGTCGATAATCACGTCCCTGCCGTCCCCGCGAGTGAATCTGAAAACCCCCGTTCTGTCCCAAGAGGGGCTTGTTATATATTTGCCGTCGGTAATATAATGAGAATCCGAAACCGTGCTGTTGGAAGAGGTTTTAGCCTCAAATTTTGGCAGGGGATAAAACGACGAAATATAAACTGTCTTCCCAAGCGCGAGGTTTTGCTTGGTTTGAAAGTCGTCGTCACCCGGATCCCAGTAAATTTCTCCATTATCAAGCGTATATTCGGGGTAATAGTCATAGACCAAATCCCCCTCCTCCGCTTCGCCGCCGTCATATGTAAACGCCGCTATTTCATCGATAAAAACAAAGGCGTTCCTTGAAATCAGTATAACTAATTTCATATATCGCGCGCTGACCGAGTTTTGCAAATAAAACCCGTAAGTCACCCTTCGGATATCGTTTACCCCGCGCGGTATGTTTACGCGGGAAACCGCGGTATAGTCCACGCCGTCGTCGGAAAAGCAAAGCTCAACATAGTCGGGCAGCCAGATGCCGTATTCGTTAAGCGTGAGAAACCCCGCCTCGACGTCGGCAATGCCTGTTTTAACTCCGCCGAAATCAAATGTTATCTCAATTTTGTTTTGATTCTGATAACCGACCCAGTTGTTTTTTTCAAACCCCTCGACAATAATTCCGTCCGTAAGCATATTCCCGCGGTCGGCATAGCTGCCGTCCCCGCCGCCCGAAACGGCGGAACTCGTGTAAGCGGCTCCGCGGAGAAAGTTTTGCCTTTGGAGTGAACGATCAATATCCCCGGTCAGGAGATTGTTTATCGCAATAACCGAATCCGGGAGAATATATTCGGTTTCGCCCGGAGTTTGCGAGCTTTCAGCCTCGCCGCTCTCCCCCGAAGACTGCGGGAAATCACTCACGGATATGCCGCCGCTTTCTTCCGAAGGCAGCGGAGGATTGCCGCCGCAGGCGGCCGCCGACAAAAGCAGGGCTAAGACCATAACCAAACTAAATATTTTTTTCATAAACCCCCCTGAGAGCGGATTTTTGCGGTATTTCAAAAGGTATAGTTTATTGTTCCGCAAGTTCTTTTACCTGTTTTTCAGAAAGCGCGGTACTATGAATTTTTACAAAAGCGACGTTCCCGTTAAAGAAAGAAGTGCCTGTGCCGCCGGGTTGGACATCCGCGCCGATACAAAGGGCGTGCGCCGACGAATCCGCCGGGTAGGTGATATAGCCGCCGAGGCTTTTTTCGCCGACTTTTTTGCCGTCGACATACAAAATAACCTTGCTGCCGTCGTATGTGCCCGTAACGGTATAATAAACGCCCTCTTTGACTTTGGTTTCAAGGGTTGTGTAGGAGCCGTTTATTGAAATCCAAAATTCCAGCACGCCGCTTGTCGTTATTTCAAAGCCGTAGCCGCCGGACTGCATGTTGCCGACAGCGTCCATATAATCGGAGGTGTTGAGCTTATTAATCATAAATCTTGCGGACAGGGAAATGGTTTCGGTTAGCGTGTCATATTCGGATTTGCTGAATTTTACCCTTAAATAGTCGCCGTTGCCGGTGAATTTCGCCGCGTATTCGCCGCCGAGTTTGTCGTCCTTTTCAATAAGGGCGTTTTTAAAGCTCTCGACGGTTTTTTTAAGCGTTCCTTTATCGGCGGCGCCGTTTTCATCAAACACCACGTCAAGAAAATCCGCGTCGGGGAGCGGAGCGTCCGGGTCGGTGGGTTCGGGCGGCTCGCCGTCCGTTTTAAATTCGGCTTCCAACATGTTGTCCGATTCTTTTCCGTAGCAGTCAATTGCCGTTATCCTTATCAGATATTCCGTTCCCGGCTTTAACCCCGTGGCGGTATAGCTCATGCTTTCGGGGCGGTTTAAATAGTAGTAATCGGAAAAAGTTTTAAACTCCGCGGCAAGCTTTGCGTCTTTGGTGAAGAACCGGTAAATATAGCTGTGAACCAAATCGTCGTCCGTCGCGTGGTCGAACACGAGGGTCGCGTTGGTCTCTTTAATGTTTTTTACTTCAAGCTTCGCCCCCTCCGGGAACAGGGGCTTTTGGGAGTTTTCCGCGCGTTTATCCGTGTAAATAAAGGTGTCCTTGCTTACCGGACAGGGTATTTTATATTCGAGCGGAAAGAATTGTTTT
>Ga0172377_10000407_pt1 | contig 40273 bp, 41 predicted proteins | sample Pumphouse3metaG_FD_119749 | JGI IMG/M metagenome (GOLD analysis project Ga0172377, IMG submission 119749) | Leachate microbial communities from a municipal landfill in Southern Ontario, Canada - Pumphouse #3 metaG | ecosystem: Engineered > Solid waste > Landfill > Unclassified | place: Canada... | reverse complement strand
CTTTGCCGCACCGGTAAAAACTGCACCCATTTCGATCATCGCGCCCCAGCCTTTTGTTGGGCTATGCCCCCAGCCTAAACTCAAGCTTGGTGCATTATTCCACGCTAAGTCGCCCTTCATATTGACATTAACGCCAGTAAAGTTGGTGTCGCCGACTTTCACGCTACCGCTGGCATTGCCATTGGCTTCTAATTTGTAGGCATTAAACGCATAACCGGCCGACAAGAAGAAATGGCCTTCAAATGGATGGAAATTCAGCGCTAAACGGTTAATACCGCCTTCTTTATTGGTCACTTTGAACTTCACGTCATTAACACTGGCAGTTTCTGAAAAATTCATACCGGTAGATAATGAGCCACGCACTTGAAACATGGGATTAATCGCATAATTTAGTTCAACGGTTGGCCCCGAAAAAAGACCATAGCCTGCGCCAACGCCCAGACCATTCACCGCGTGTACTTGGTTAGCGCTTAGACCAAAGGTTATGGCTGAGATTACAAGCGTTTTCTTAATTAGTTGCTTCATCAACGACTCCTTAATTAAGCGGGCGGCACTTGTTTGTTTACTTATTGCAAACTAAGTGATACAGCCCAAGGTAAATTTAGAAAAAAACTGCGAAAATTATCCTTTTTTGACTAGCACAAGTCAATATTAGTTTCGCGTATTTCGCCCGATTTAACACTGGATTTTTTAACCCCAACTGGTAGAATCGCAAAACTTGGTTGTAATGATTACGAGAAACTTCTATGGACACTGGTGCTGAGCAGAGTCTGCTAAATCAAATCTTGGCGCATTTAGCCGATGCGGTGTATTTAATTGACCCAGACAGTTCGCAAATCGTTTGGTGCAATCGTGCTGCCTATGAAGACTTAGGTTATAGCCAAGAAGAAGTGCTTAATCATTCGGTCCTGAGTTTGCAAAAAGATGTCCAAGGCCTACCGCAATGGTCAGAAATACGTGAAGTAATTCTAGCTAACCCGGTCTTTACCTTTGTGGGGCGTCACAATTTAAAACACGGCGGCGATATTGCCGTGGAGGTCAATACCACCCATTTCACTTATAATCAGTGCACCTATTTTCTCTCCGTGGCGCGCGACATTACCAAACGCATTGCTTTTGAACGTGAGATGAACGTACGCAATCAGAGTATTTGGTTTGCGCTTAACGAAGCATCTGATGGCATTTGGGAGTGGGAGTTAGCCAGCGATTATGTGTTTTTTAGTCCGCAACTGAAAAAAATGCTCGGCTATGGCCCTGATGAAATGAGGCCACACGTTAAAACTTGGCTAGATAATGTGCACCCCGACGATTTAGCGCGAGTGCAACAGATTTTACAAGCCCATCTTCAAGGTAAGCGCAGCACTTATCAAGCCGAATATCGCTTGCGAAATCGCAATGGCCATTACTTATGGGTGCATGATAAAGGCAAGGTGTGTCAGCGCAATGAGCAGGGCGCTCCCACACATGTTGTTGGCATGGTGCAAAATATCACCGATTATAAAAAACTGCAGCAGCAATTAGAAAAACTCGCCGCCAACGATGTATTAACAGGCCTGCCAAACCGCCGCCATGCGTACCATATTATCAATCAGCATATTGAGCAAGCACACCAGCAACGACGCCCTCTGTGTTTAGCGGTGGTAGATTTTGATCATTTTAAGCAAATTAATGATGTTTATGGACACCAGCAAGGCGATCGTGTGTTGCAATTTGGCGCAGGCTTAATTCAAACCCAGTTGCGTGAGGGCGATTTTGTTTTTCGCTGGGGTGGAGAGGAGTTTGTTTTATTGTTTGTTGATGCAACGTTAAATCAAGCTCAATCCTACACACAAGCGTTACATCTTGCGTTTGAGCATACGGATTGGGCGGGAATGAATCTGCCGTCATTCACTTTGAGTATTGGCTTAACCTGCGTGCAACATCCTAGTCAAACCTTTGAGGATGTATTTAAGCTGGCGGACGATGCCGTGTATGCTGCCAAGCGGCAAGGGCGCAATCAAACCGTGATTTTAACGCGGCCTTAAACATAAGAGCACGGCTTTGTTATAAAAAGCTGGTAAAATGCGCAGCCAAAAAAGTGGCGGTTACGTCCTACAAAGCGTATCGCGGTTTAGTCGATATGCGCAACCACAAATAAAATTAGGCCTAAAGACGTTACCTCACGACTCACTAATCGGCACGACGATTTATCCCACAAAAAATCTTATTCGGGTTAATCAAGGTGCTCACTTATATACAACAACTGATAATCAATCATCAACGGGTTCTAAACATAACAAACGAGTATGTCGTGTACTCATCGCATGACAAAGACCGAGCGTTCTCTTGCGCAGACGCTCATCATGGGTTAATCGAGGTACCCAAGTATGTTGCAAAACCATGATGCCCCGCAAAAGGCACCTATTCAACCGGCTCCTTTAATACGCCAAGCAACTGGTGCCAGCGGCTTTGCCGTAGCGCCGATGTTGGATTGGACAGACAAGCATTGCCGTGTTATTTATCGACTTTTAACTAAGCAGGCTTGGTTATATTCGGAAATGGTTACCACCGGCGCCATGATATATGGCAATAATTTGGCGCGCTTTATTGGTCGTGATGAGCGTGATGCGCCAGTGGTACTACAACTGGGCGGAAGCAATCCAAACGAACTAGCCCGTTGTGCCAAATTAGGGCAAGATTGGGGTTATAGTGCGATTAACTTAAATGTGGGCTGCCCAAGTGATCGGGTACAAAATAATTTAATGGGCGCTTGCTTAATGGCGCATCCGCAACTGGTTGGCGATTGCGTTGATGCGATGAAACAAGCGGTGGATATTCCTGTAACAGTAAAACATCGTATTGGTATTGACCAGCAAGAAGATCTAGCCACGTTGCTTGCGTTTGTCGCCGCCTGCGAAAAACGCGGCGTTGATGGAGTGATTATTCATGCGCGAAAGGCTTGGTTAAAAGGGCTTTCACCAAAAGAAAATCGTGAAATTCCTCCGCTGAATTACCCTTGGGTTCATCAAGTCAAACAGGCCTTTGCCAATTTGGATGTCATGATAAATGGTGGTATTAAAACCCCAGAAGACGGCTTAGTTCATTTAAACGATTACGCAGGATTCCCAGCGGTAGATGGCGTGATGCTTGGACGTGCCATTTATGAGCAGCCATATTTATTAGCCCAAGTTGATCGTTTATATTATGGCGGCAACTCAACCGCACCCACTCGAGAAGCGTTGTTGCAACAACTTTATCCTTATATCGAACAGCATCTGCAACAAGGGGGACGTGTTAGCCATATTACACGCCACATGATGGGATTGTTTCATGGGATGCCCGGTGGCCGTTTATGGCGACGTTATTTATCAGAGCACGCCGGACGCGCGGATGCTGGTGTGGAAGTAGTTGAAACGGCATATCAACTCGTTAAGCAAGCTATCGCACAACAAGAGGCGCGCGATGCACTATCTTAATGTTCCATTTAGTGAAAAAGAACTCGCCAAGCAGCAGGGCGCGCGCTGGGATCCATTGCGCAGAAAATGGTATGTTCCTCCTCAGATTGACGATCTAAAGCCTTTTTCACGTTGGCTAAACCACAATGAGCCTACGTCCGACAGCCCAATTCGTAGCGCTACGCCAACAAATGAACCCCTACCGACAAGCCAAGGATTGGCCGAGTTTTTAGTCGGTATACAAACATATTTGCTACAACACTATACCCAGGCGCAGTGGGTGCGTGCAGAAATTGGCAATCTGAGCGAGCGCCGAGGTCATTGGTATTTAGAACTAAGCGAAAGTGATAGCCATGGGCAAACCCTAGCCAGTTGCCGCGCGATGATTTGGGCCTCGCAAGCCGAAGCCATACTGCAACACTTTGAAAAAGTCACGGCAAGTCCGCTAGCCATTGGACAAAAAGTATTGCTACAAGTGCAGGTTAATTTCCATGAAAAATTTGGCTTATCCTTACTCATACAAGATATTGATCCCAAATTTACACTGGGAGAAATAGAGGCTAACCTGATAGCAATACGCCAACAGCTCATAAGCGCGGGATTATACCGTCTAAACAAGCAGCATCAATTAGCGGCCGATTTATTCAATATTGCAGTCATTTCGCCACCACAAGCTGCCGGATTAGGTGATTTTCGTGCGGATGCCGAAATACTCGTGCGTCATCAACTATGCCAATTCACCTATTTTCACTCATCATTTCAAGGTGAAAACGTGTTGACACAAATGCAAGGCGCGTTTGCCGCCTTTAAAGCCCTTCATCAGCGACACCGATTCGACGCACTGGTGATTATTCGCGGCGGCGGCGCCAAACTCGATCTACACCCGTTAAATCAATTTGAACTGGCAAAGCTTATCTGTGAAGCGCCGCTTCCGGTACTTACCGGTATTGGACATGAGCGTGATAACACCTTGCTTGATGAAGTCGCGCACACTCGGTTTGATACACCAAGTAAAGTGATTAACGGCATCTGGCAGCAAATTCAACAAGCCGCACAACAAACACAAAAAAACTGGCAACATATCGAGCGCTTAAGCCAACAAACGTTGTTACAAACCCAGCACAATCTCAATACGCTTTACCAGGCCTGTCAATATCACCACCATCAAACCCTCGGCGAATGGCAACAAAAGCTTACGCCACTATTTCAGCAAATACAGCATCGCGCAACCCAAAAGCTTAACACGCAAGCAGGGCGCTTAGAGCACGCGATTGAACAGGTGAGGGGGCAAGCCCGCTATCCGCTATGGACAAAAAAACGCGCGCTAAACCACCACCAACAGCAAATACAACAACACACTCAACGTGTCTTGCTGCAGACAAGACAACGAATAAAGCAATTTATTGCTTACATCTTCAGCGCCGGCCCACAATCACAATTAAAACGAGGTTTTTCACTGGTGAGTACAAATGACAATCAGCCGATTACCTCATGTGAACAGGCACAACAACAAACGCAACTGATTTTACAATTTCATGATGGCAAACTAACCGTCTATACTGAAAAACAGGAAAAACAACATGGCCAAAACAAAAACAGCGGATAGCTTCAAAGAAAACTACGCCAAATTGCAAAGTATTGCCGAACAACTCAGTCATAGTGACGAAGTGGATATTGACCAATTAATACCTATGGTTGATGAGGCCAATCGTGCCTATCAACTGTGTAAATCACGTCTTGATGCAGTAGAAAAAGCACTCAGTCAGCGTTTAGATCAACAACCCTCAGGTGAATAGCGATGATTAACATTGAGATTTTATATAACCCAAATTGCTCAAAAAGTCGCCAAACATTGGCCGATTTACAGCAATACAAAGAATTCAATATTAAGATTATCGACTACAAACAAGCGCCACCCGACGCCACGCGTTTAGCTCAAATCGTTGAAATGCTTGGTGTTGAAATTAAAGCGCTGATACGCACGGAAGATAGCCATTTTCCCAGTGAGATGGATTGCACACTAAACAATCAGCAGGCCTGCTTAAGCTGGCTAGCGCAACATATTGACTATTTACAACGCCCGATAGTCATTCTTAATGATCAACACGCCATCATAGCAAGACCACCGGCGGATCTGCATGAGTTTATTCGCAGCGTTACGCATCAACACCAACCCCATAGCTAATTAAGCCTTTAAACAGCGCTTATAAACACGCTTTTAAACGTTGGTGCTTAAGTCTTTGGGTTCTGTTGACTGTTTATTTTTGAACCACGGAGGCACGAAATCATTATGTTAATTTTGGCAGAGTGCTATTTATATCCATCATTTGTACTGGCAGAACCAAATAGCTATTTAGCGATTAACGAATAAGTTAATTTACAAATCAGACCCTAGCGTCAACTCATCATAATTCGCGATTCATTTTTCAACGTACTTCCAAAACCCACAAGGGGAGATGCCCATGTTTTTTGACGCTTATTCAATTTAACATAATATACATTATGCGAAATACTACAGTGACCGATAAAAGACCGAGAACCACCATATCAAGATTTAAAACCTTGTTTTTAAAGCGTATTTATATTTTTAATTTATACAGATTTGAGTTGTACAGGAATGTGACAACGTACTTCATTGCATCAACGCCATCGGTGACGATTTTCAAGCTTATGGCCTAACCAACTCAAACAAACCATGCGCTTATCACACACCGTGCGTCCATCGCTTTAAATATGTGAATATTGATTGAACTCAGAACAGTCAGAACGGGTAATCAAGCCCCAAAATGCTGATATCGCAAGCAATCATTAAGCGGACAGCTTGCGATATCTGAAGAGATAAAAACAGGATTAGCTAAAAATGAGCACAAACGGCAACAGCGAAACCATCGCCAGCAAGATCGGAATCCAAGCCTTTTCTTCCTTTTTAGATATACCATACCCCCCGGCCATTACGGCAACGGCCGCGCCAAGCCATGCAATTGGCGGAAAAATAAAGGCAAACACCACGGCTAACACGCCTGAAACCATACCCAGCGTTGTGGCATTGCCTGGTCTGTAGGTGTTGGTATTGCGCATATCGTCTGGCAACGAGTGGCTGGAATGCAAGCGCGCAACAATCGCATTCACTTGCGCATTATTTAATTCAGTTTGGTTAATTTCTTCATCACGCATTCCTATAGTAATCTTGCGCTGGCGAATTAACTCTTTGATTAAATCATCCCAGCTGGCATCATCTTGCAGCTGTGCAACAATCGCTTGGGCTTCGGCTTTTACCGTCATGGGGCTACTCCTCTCGTTGGCAGTCTTTTTGATGTTATCGTTACGTTTTTATGTTTTTTCGATTATTATATCGGCAATTATTAGGGTTTAAAAATCAATTTCTTGTTAAAAACCCGACTTCCGCTCAAATCCGACGCTTAACATACAGAACATGACAAGGAGTATTTGTAGATGGCGATGATGCCAGGTTTACAAATCAATATTGGCCAGCAACTTAAACTGACCCCTCAGCTGCAGCAGTCAATAAAAATCCTGCAATATTCCGCGCTCGAGGTGCAGCAAACTATCGAAGCGACGCTTGAAACCAACTTTATGCTCGAGCTTGAGGATGAGCTTGTTGATGACACGTCAACAGACGCCAACGAGGAGGAAGCATCTGGCGCTGAATTTGATACCGAGGAAACGCTCAAGTCGGTCGATATTAGTGATGATTTAGACCATTCTGATGAGGCTTACAGTGCTGATTATTCGTGGGACGACTTGTACAGTGATCGTTTAAACTCGCCCACAGCCAACTCAAACAGTGATGACGAATACACCGCGGCAGAAAATTACACGGCAGCACACAAAAGCTTACATGACCATTTAAACTGGCAGGCAAATATCTATCCGTGGCTGTCAGAAACCGACGAAATGATTGCGTCATTTTTAATTGATGAAATCAACGACGAAGGTTATTTACATACTGATTTAGCCGCCATACTGCGCGCCCTAGCACAGCAAGAAGCCGCGCTTAGCGTGTCACTGCAAGATATTGAGCGTGTGCTGGAGATTATTCAACAATTTGAACCCACCGGCGTAGGCGCGCGCTCCGTGCAGGAGTGTTTATTATTACAGCTGCGTTTTTTACCCAAAACGCCCTATCACGTAACCGCGGCTCAGCTTATTGAACACCATTTTGACTGGTTGTCTTACCACGATCATAAACGAATAAAAAAAGTATATGGTTTAGATGACGAGCAACTGCATTATCTTCTAAAAACCATTCAGTCACTCAACCCTCGTCCGGGACGAGAGTACGCTGATACCGAAGCAGAAATTATTATTCCGGATTTACGCTTAACGCGCACACGCCAGGGCTGGCTAGTTGAACTTAATGCCGATGCGTTCCCACGCTTAGCGATTAACAAAACCTATATTGATATGGCAGCCAAGCTGGGTGATTCCGAGCAGGCAAAGCAAATAAAAGAACAACTGAATGAGGCGCGCGGATTAATAAAAAGCGTGCAAAGTCGTGGTGAAACCCTATTACGTGTGGGGCGTTATATTGTTGAAAAGCAATATCGTTTCTTCGAAGAAGGCGAGCAAGCGATGCAACCTTTGGTTTTACGCGAAGTCGCAGAAGCCCTAGATTTACACGAGTCAACTATTTCGCGCGCAACCAATCAAAAATATATGCAAACACCGCGCGGTACCTTCGAGTTGAAATACTTTTTTTCAACTGGTGTCAGCCAATATGGTAGCGAGGATCAATCTGCTATTGCAATTAAAGCACACATTAAAGAGTTGATTGCGCAAGAAGATTCAACCAAACCCTTAAGCGATAACAAGTTGATGGAGTTGCTGGAGGAAAAAGACATTAACGTTGCGCGTCGTACGATCGCTAAATACCGAGAGGCTTTAGGCATCCCCTCCTCCAGCGAGCGTAAAAAATGGCAACGACTTCGCTAGTTTCAATTTTACTTTCACTTTTTCGGAGCGATTATGTTCAGACAACCCATCGAACACATTCAACAAGCCGCGGCGCAGCAATGGGAGCAGCAAGCGCAGTTTAAAGAATATATGTCGGCGGTAAATCCGCCGATGCCAAAAATTGACGTATTAGACTTTGCCCATACACTCCATGAGGAAGGCGCAACCCGTGTTATTCAATTTGACTTGAGTGAGCGTCTTCAGACATCTTATCCGGCAACCACTCCTAATCTCATGGCTAATTTCATCCGACTTTGTGAAGGAACGAGTCTTCGTACTGACGCCAAAGCAACCTCGCAAATGTTTTATGTCATCCGAGGCCAAGGGCGAACACAAATGCAACACGGCACAATCGAGTGGCGAGAAGGCGACTTATTTACCCTTCCCGCTGTGCCCGATGCGTTACATAGCGCAACACAAGACGCCGCACTCTACTGGGTACATGACGCGCCCCTATTGCATTATCTAGGTGCTCAACCTAGCGAGCAGCGCTTTAGCCCAGTGCTCTATACCAAACAACGCTTGTTAGATGAATTGGGCAAAGTACGCGCTGAGGGCGAAGGGCGTAATCGTACTGGTGTGTTATTATCTCATCCCAATTTTCCACTGACAATGACGCTAACCCATACCTTGTGGTCACTGTATAACGCCTTGCCAAAAGGGGTGGTGCAAAAACCGCATCGTCATAACTCGATTGCGATTGATTATTGCGTGTCGGCAGGAGCCAATACCTACACCCTTATTGGAAAGGAACTCGACGATAACGGCGAAATTATCAATCCGATTCGTGCCAACTGGGTGGCCGGATCGGTGTTTATTACCCCGCCGGGTTGGTGGCATTCGCATCACAATGAATCTGATGAAGACGCCATTGTGCTACCAATTCAAGATGCCGGTTTGGTAATGAATATGCAAATACTCGACTTTCAGTACGTAAAATAAGCAGGCCTGCTAAACGTGTTAGATACCTCTACTTATCAAGTGATGCTGGTCGAAGACGATGCGCTGCAGCTTAATAACTTGCGCCAAGCCTTGGCTGAGCCCAATATCACCCTGCAGTGTTACACGTCGCGCCATGAGGCGCAACAAGCTTTCGCGCAACAGCTCCCCGATCTATTAATTGCTGATATTATCTTGGGCGAGGAAGTCGATGGTGGTTTTGATTTAGCGCGCTGTTTGCAACGCTATCAGCGCCCTATTCCGATTATTTTTCTCTCCGAGCGCCAATCGGAGTTCGACATTATGACTGGCCATGATTTGGGGGCGATTGATTACCTACCCAAACCGGTAAGCTTAAGTGTATTGCAACGTAAAGTAAAAAATCTGCTCAAGTTGACACAGAACGCCGCAGCGCAAGCGCCCAGTTTAATTCAACATCTTCAACTTGATCGTGAAAAACTCAAGGCCTATTGGCATCAACAACCACTGTCTCTCACCGTGACTGAGTTTGAAATGATTGAGCAGTTTGCTAAACAATCCCCGGGCGAAACCATCACCTACCAAGATTTGCAGACAGCCACCCAAGGAGTGGTCGAGCGCAATACCATTAATACGCACATTTGCCGAATCCGCCAAGCATTTAAACATATTACGCCCGATTTTGATCGCATTCATAATGTCTATGGGCGCGGCTATTGTTGGCGTAGCGATGACTAAACCTACGCTGAGCATTCGCCGTCGTTTTGTTATCTTATTTTTGATGCTCAGCTTTCTGCCTTTTTTGGCTTACCGTTTCGCACTGGATCTACATCAAGTGTTGCTACAAAATCAAGCGGATTTGCATTTACAAACCGTGCAAAACCTTGCCCTTATCCTAGAAACCCGCCCACAGCTTTGGGGACAAACTAGCGCGGTTGGTGAACTGATATCGCATATTGATTTTACACGCTCTTCGATTTGGATTGTGAATCAGCAAGGACAAACCACCTATGTGATGGGCGATCTGTTTACGCCGCAACAGCAACCGCTTCCTTGGACAGCACAAATTAGTCAATTTCTTATCAAATTAAGCGGTGACTCATTTACTTTTTTGCCCTCGATGAAACCGGGAGATTCAGCCGAAAAATTCACTATAGAACAGGCACTGAACGGCCAAATTTATCAACACTACCGAACTGATCAGGCCTCTAACCCCATCAGCCTGATGTCCGCCGCGCCGATTTATCAGCAGGGAGAGCGCGTTGGTGCGCTAATTTATGAACAAACCTTCGACACCCTGTTTAGTCATACCCTCGAGCAGTTTTATCATTTACTTACCCTCGCCGGTTTTTTGCTCGCGCTGGTACTATTAGGGATTTTGTTGTACGCACGCTCCTTGTCACTTCGTATTTTGCGCCTGCGTGAAGATGTAAAACAAAGTTTTACTCCCTACGGTCAACCGGATATCACAAAACTGGTTCGCGCAGAACCTTATGAAGATGAAATTAGCGAATTACGGCGCGCAATCAGCAAAATGCTCTCTCGCTTAGCAAACTATGAGCGCTACCTCAAACAACTGCCACGGACCCTACGCCACGAATTACACAACCCCATCAACCGTCTGAGCGCGAGTTTAGAACTGTTAGAACAACAGCAAGCGAACCCGCAACTGATGCAAGCACGCCAAGCACTCGAACAACTGGAACACATCATCCAACAGCTTTCGGAAGCCTCGAGTCTTGAACAAAGTTTGCTATCACATCGGCGTCAGCCTTTAAAAATCGTCAGCCGACTGCGCGCGTATTTTGACAGCGTCGTGCAAAGCCAGCCCAGCGGTGTAGTGAGCGCGCAGATTGAAGTGAACCATCCCCAACTCAGCGTGTTGGCGGAAGGCTTTTTGTTAGAACAATTACTCGATAAGCTCATTGATAACGCGCTGGAGTTTAATGACTATCGCTGCCCTGTCAGACTTCGACTCATTGAAACGACCCAGTGTGTGCTGATTGAGGTTATCAACTGTGGCCCATTGCTACCAATCGGCTTTGAACAGCATATTTTTGAAGGCATGGTCTCTATCCGCACACCGGATAAACACCAGCAAACGCATTTGGGAATTGGTTTATATTTAGCTAAATTAATTGCCGCTTTTCACCAAGCCGAACTGAGCGCATTCAATAGCGCTGATCAGTCCGGTGTATGTGTACGATTGAAGTTGCCTATTTTTAGGGCTGAGTAAGATGAGTGTTTAAGTCTTTTACCCGACGAATCCAAGGTGAAATACCGGTTGTTTCTTTCACGCTTAACGAAGCCTGATTTGCTTGTGTGCGCTCTGCATAACTGCCGCGCACTAAAACATAATTGACTTTACCATCCCGATATTGCGGCACAATTTTCGCATCTAACAGATTTTTATCGCGTTTGAGTTTTTCAAGCGCGGCGGCATCCGTCATACTGGCAAGCTGTAACGTATAACTTTGTTCATTTTGAGCATTTAACCACGCCACATCAGGTGAAACGTTTTTATTAGTTGCGCTTGTCTGCGCAGCCGGTTGTACAAGACGAACCACTTTTTGCTCTACGCGCGGCGCGGCGGGGGCGACCGGTTCAGCCACTTCCATTTCCACCAGCTCAACAGCCGCGACACTATCAACTGGGGCTACCGTTTGAGTGGGCGTATTGACATTGATACCAGCGCGCTGAATTTGTTGCAATAGACTTTGAACACGGGCGTCCATCTGACGTTCCATTTTTTGACTGATGGCTTGTAGCGCGTTGGCACTAACCCCACCCGCTGAAGACGGAGTTGATTGTAACTGTTTAATTCCACTTAATTCTTGCTCAAACTGAGTTAAGCGTGTGTTAATGGCCGAAAAAGCTTCGCTATCACCCCCCTCTTCAACGGTTTTTGCAAGCGCTTGTAAGTCAGCTTGTAATGCGGATAAGTCTTCAAGTGTTTGATTATGCGCCGCCAAAACTTGGCGTAAGTCTTTTTGGATACTGGTATAGGCGATGTAAATCACCCCTAAAATAGTGAGCAGCAATGACAGCATGATAATCACGCCGAAAAAAGAAGCTTTGGTGCGTGCTTGGCTTGCGCTAACCGGACGTGTCGGTTCTCGCGTTGCTTTTTTATTGACGGGTGACGCGGCCATCGGTTTGTTCCCCTCAGGCAATACTTGTTCGGCCGCATTCAACCAATCGTTTAAGCGATGAGGCCGCGCTTCATTGGCACCATTTGAACGATGTGTTGAAATTTGGCTCGCTTGCGCTTCAATCGCCTCGAGAAGTTTTGCGCGTTCTTTTTCAAGTTCAGAAATCGTTTGTGCCATAAAATATACTCAGTCGCTCAAATTAATACGGAAAGATAAGATATTGGGTAAAAGCATTTTTATTGTAGAATGTAACACACAAAAAATAAATGGAAAAGTAAATGGCTTCTATCACGCTTGAACAGGTTTGGGATGCGCTCCTCATTATGCTCGCCATGGCGGCGGTAGCAATTAGCGTCGTCGCGGGTATTATGTACGGGCTTTACCGTTTTTTCAAAAACACATCCGACGATGTCTAAACACTAATCCACTTTACCATCGACATAGCACCACTGCCCTAGTCGATTTCGTTGAAACCGACTGCGCTCTTGCATAACGCCCTGTTGATTTAGGTTTAGTGTATAAAATGCACTAAATTTAACCCAACCGCGCTTATCTTCGCACCCCCCTTGCTGCACATCATCAATCACCAGTCTTATCCAATTCGGCTGTTGGCGCAAATCAAGGTGTTTGGGGCGCGTTTTTTCACACCAAGTTTGCAGTAAAAAGGCCGTGTTTTGCAACGCATAGGCACTAAATCGCGCACGCATGAGCTGTGATGCCGTGTGCGCATTTTGTTGGTTTAAATGCACAAGGCGACAACAGTTCTCATAAGGCAAGCCAGAACAACAAGGACACAAATTAGTGTTTAAAATTAAGATGTTTTAACGTCCACTTCAATCTAAAAATTAACAAGATTGCCGCTAAAATCAAGCCGCCGACAATCCCTGCCCAAAACCCATATACCCCCAAAGGTTGTCCCCCAATAACCGGGTAAAACGCAATAAGATAGCCCCCGCCCAAGCCAAGTCCCCAGTAACTAACGAGCGTCACCCACATGGTGACTTGTGTATCATGCAGTCCGCGTAAGATACCGGCCATCGCGACCTGAATAGCATCAAATATTTGATAAGAAGCGGCAAATAAAAATAAACTCAACGCAATCATAACCACACCATCATACTGGGTATAAAGTGCGACAATCGGCTGTCGGAATAATACAGTCGAGAGTGATAAAACTAGACCGAAACCCAGCGCCATGAATGTTCCGCTCATTACGCTTAACCGAAGCTGAGCTAGGTTTTCTTGTCCATAGGCCAAGCCGACTCGCACGGTCAACGCCATGGACAAACTCAACGGTAACATAAATAGCAACGAGGTAAAGCTCATCGCAATTTGATGTGCGCCAATTACACTGGTACCCAACGGCGCAATAAACAATACGATAAAGCTAAACATTCCTACCTCAAATAACAACGCCAACGCCATAGGCAATCCAAGCCATAAAATAGGCTTTATACCATGTTGCCAAACGGGTTTTTGCAGGCCTGCTAATTGATATGGCCGTGTTGCAGCCGCATAACGCACATACAACCAAGCCCCCAACAGCATCGACCACATGACAATCGCAGTAGCAACGCCGCACCCTACAGCGCCCAATCCATCGATTGGGCCATAACCATAAATAAACAACGCATTAAGGGGAATGTTTAGAGTTAAGGCCGCCAAACTCAAGGCCATCGTCGGTAGGGTGATGCCTAACCCCTCCCAAAAAAAACGATACACTTGAAAGAGTGCAATTCCCGGCAAACCCAGCGCCACCCACCACAAATAGTCCTGGGTTAATTGATACACATTTGGTGATAAATGCAGCAGATTGAGTAACGGCTGCACAAACATTAATACCGCCATAGCTGCTAGACCCAGAGGAATCGCTAACCAGCGTCCTTGCTGTAGAGCCGAAGCGATTTGCAAGGGTTTGTTTTGCCCCAGAAAACGGGCTGTAATCGGCGTTAAGGCCAACAAGATACCCGTTGCGAAAATAAATACCGGTAGCAGGATACTTGAACCAAGACCAATAGCCGCAAGGTCATCTACGCCTACCCAGCCAGACATTACCGTATCGACCACACCAAGGCTAGTCAAGGCTAATTGCGCGGTAAAAATAGGCCAGGCCAACTTAATAATCTGTTTAGATTCTTTGCCTAGTGCTTTGAAAGATAAAGAAAAATTCATCAATATACTAGTCGGAATTACTGATTACTGTGATCATTTGCATCCAATTCAAAATGCGATGACTCATCAGTTGGCATGGTTAGAGCATGGGGAGCAACAAAAATTAACCCCCACTTTAGCAGCCACAGCACACTGGCATAAACCACCACGGTTAGCGCCAAAACCAAAGGAAAGCCAATTAACGCATCAAATAAATCCGTTTGCCCCTCGCGCATTCGTTGGATTAATTGCATATGAACTACCGTAAAATACAGCCAAACCGCTACCGCCGCTAAACCACAGCCCAACATCGTACGCTGATACCAAACAGGGGGAGAACCATAACGAAATAAAGCTAACATACCTTTCCTAAACGTTGAAAAAACAGCCACTGTAAGGCGATTATTGTGCTCGCCACGTTAAATTCACCGGCTAACAGGCGTTGTTTCGCTTGTGCAAAAGGGATTTTCAAAATACGAATATCTTCGACCTCATCGGTTAAACCCGCATAATCCCCTAAGGCGAGACTATCCACCTGGGCTGCGTACAAATGCAAGATTTCGCTACAACCTCCGGGCGTGGGATAAAACTGACAAATGGGTTCAAACTCAGTCAACCTTATACCGGCCTCTTCCTCCACTTCACGCTGGCACGCGGCCAAAGGTGTTTCATCACCATCAATCATGCCAGCAACCGGCTCGACTAACCAGGCCTGCTGATTTGTTTGCCACGCTAAAGGCCCGGCGCGGCACTGCTCAATGAGCACCACCGTTTCATTTAGCAAATCATATAGTAGAACAACAACGGCTTGTCCACGTCCAAATACCTCGCGTTCAATAAGCGGACTCATGCCGCCCTGATACAGACTATGACGATAACGAAAAATATCGATTCGAAAAAAACCTTCATAAGCCGTACGCCGCGTATTTAACTCAATCGACTTATTCTCCATGTGAATTCACCTCAACAATCGGCACACGCTGAGTAATACCACAAAGCAATTCATAGCCGATGGTTCCTGCATATTGAGCAACTTCATCAACCGATAAGGTTTTACCCCACAAAATAACCTCATCGCCGATAGCGACACGTTCAGCTAAATGCGTTAAATCCAATGTAATCATATCCATTGACACACGTCCAACCAAACTGGCACGCTGTTGATTTACCAACACAGGCGTGCCGCTGGGCGCATGACGTGGATAACCGTCGCCATATCCGGCAGCAGCAATCCCCAGCAACGTACGTTGCGCCGCTCGCCAAGTTTGACCATAGCCTACACCCTCGCCAGCCTCAATCCACTTCAGACTGATCAGCTGAGTTTTAAATGTCAGTACCGCAATAAAGTCTCGCTGATAACGGGGTAAAATACCAGCGCCATACAACATAATACCCGGACGAATCCAATCCGCATGAGCGCTTGCAAGAGTTTGAATTGCCGCTGAATTTGCCAAACTCTTGACCAAGTTAGTTGGTTCAGCGACGTACAAGAAACGCTCAAGCTGCTGCTTGGTAAACACCGCGTCGTCATCGGCGCTGGCGAAATGAGTCATTAGCTGCAAGGTGTGTTTTGGATTAGCATGGCGTAGCTTCGTTAGCACGGGGATAAAATCATCTAAAGCAAACCCCAAACGGTGCATACCGGAATCTATTTTCAACCAAATACTTAACGCAGAAGAGATATTCGCCGCTAACACCCAATCTAACTGATGACGACTATGAATAACCATATCCAAACGATGCTGTTCCACCGCATACAATTCATCGGGATGAAACACCCCTTCCAATAACAATATGCGATGCAAAAAGCCTTTTTGACGCAAAATTAACGCCTCGTCAAGCGATGCCACGGCAAAGCCGTCGGCCGCGGCCACCTGTTGCGCGACACGCTCAACACCATGACCATAACCATTAGCTTTTATCACCGCCCAAATTTTTGCATGGGGAGCCAATACCCTCACTTGGCGTAAATTATGGCGCAATGCAGATAAATCGATTTCAGCACAAATAGGACGAGACATAGTTAATAATTAATATCTTGAGGTGAAAGAGATGCAAAGTTTTCAAACCGCGTATATTGACCAATAAAAGTTAAACGAACCGTGCCGATCGGTCCATTACGGTGTTTACCGATAATAATTTCTGCCGTACCTTTATCATCGGTGTCGGGATGATAAACCTCATCGCGATAAATAAAAATAATCAAATCCGCATCCTGCTCAATCGCCCCGGATTCGCGCAAGTCAGACATTTTAGGGCGCTTATCCGGGCGCTGCTCAAGGCTACGATTTAATTGAGACAGCGCGATCACTGGAATATTTAACTCTTTCGCCAACGCCTTTAACCCCCGCGAAATCTCAGAAATTTCGTTCACCCGATTATCAGTATTTTGAGAACCACGCATTAACTGCAAATAGTCGATAACAATCAGCCCCAGTCCCGTCACGTGGGCATCGACATCAAATTGTTCGCGAATTTTTTCAGCATCTTCAGGTTTGTTTTCTGCTAACTTTTCTTCAATCAAGCGATCCCGTTTTACCAGCGCTTCTCGGCGCTGTTTTTCACGAACATCCTTATCAATTCGACGTGCGCGCGCACGCAAATCAGAAATCATCAACGCCGGAGTATCATCAATGTAAATGTCTGCCGTGGAAAGCTGGCTAACAGCCAGATTCAAATTAGCCCAATCATCGCCACTAAGCTTACCTGTTCGCATATTATGCGCATCTATCCGCCCAAGCGAACTTATCATCCTCATGGCTAACTGCTCGCCAGGCATTTCCATACTAAATACCGCCACGGGATATTTACTTTTGGTCGCCACATTTTCCGCCAGGTTCATAGAGAATGTCGTTTTACCCATCGATGGACGTCCTGCCACAATCAACAAATCGCCTTTTTGCAGGCCTGATGTCATCTCATCAAATGCGGTTAAATGTGTTTCGATTCCGGTCGTATTGCCTTTGGAATTAAACAATTCCTCAAGTCGATCTATCGCCGTGACCAGCAAATCCTCCATCGTTTTATATTGTCGTTGCTTGCCCTCACCATGTTCGGCAATCGCTAATATTTGCGTTTCGGCAAAATCCAAAATTTCACGAATATCCTTACCCTGCGTAAAATAACACTGCTCAACAACCGTATTACAAGCCTCAATCAATTTTCGCAAAATGGATTTTTCACGCACAATCTGCGCATAAAACAAAATATTGCCTGCACCCGGGGTATTGGCCACCAACTGCGTTAAATAAGACTTACCACCGGCGAGCTCTAATTGATTAGAAGCCGACAGCAACTCAATCACTGTTACCAAATCAAAAGGTTTATTTGCACGATTAAGCTGACTTATGGCATTAAAAATGGCTTGGTGTTGCTGCGTGTAAAAATCCAAATGATTAATAATCGCCGATACATCTTCATACGCTGAGTTTGATAGCATAAGCCCTCCCAATACTGACTGTTCAGAATCAATCGAATGGGGCGGAACTTTAAAGGGACTGGGAGGCGCCGCAACATTGGCGTTATTAGCGCGACGTACATCAATATTCATAACAAGGAAGTTCGCTTTAACTAGCCATTAAAAAACACTTATTATAAACGATAGGGAGCGCGAAACGTGTGAATGGTACAGACAAAAACAAAAAAGCCGAAATGAAAAAACACATTTCGGCTTTACGCGCAAAACTTAAACAGTGCGACGAAATTAAGCTGCTTTTACTTCAACATTAATTGAGGCAACCACATCAGTATGCAACTGAACATCAATTTCAAACGTACCCGTGTGACGCAATGCCCCATCAGGCATACGTACATGACGACGCTCAACATCAAAGCCAGATGCTTTCAATGCGTCAGCAATATCTTGCGTTCCGATTGAACCGAACAACTTGCCTTCATCGCCAGCACTTGCTTCAACCGACACAACCATGCCGTTCATTTTTTCGAACAAGGCTTGTGCCGCAACTAACGCTTCAGCTGCCAACTTCTCTAATTCGACACGGCGTGCCTCGAATGCTGCAACATTTTCTTTCGTTGCAGGCTTTGCTTTACCTTGCGGGATCAAAAAGTTACGAGCATAACCTGCTTTAACTGAAACCTGATCACCTAAACCGCCCAAATTTTGCACTTTCTCAAGCAGAATAACGTTCATGGATTTAACCTCTATTATCTTGAATCCACCGGTTGCGGAAATCGCTAAAAGCATCCGACATACCGATAATCGCTAAAACTAATACTGTTTGTGGGAACACAAACAACAAAATATATAATGCTACCAACCAACCTTTGCTGTATTGCTTTACCCATACCGCATGATGTACCACGGCCAAGCCCTGAAACATCAACACAACACTTAATAAACCAAACAAGTCACCAAGCAAGCCACCGGATTGCTCGCTCAAAAACAAACTGGCAATTGCGACAATCGCGGTTACAACTGCGACATTTTTTGGCAACCGCAGCTGATGAAAATCCTGCTGAAATTGACCGGGGTAAAATAAAACGCTTTGCAACCAACGTCCGCCAAGCACCATGCCAAACCACAGCACGACAGCAAACATAGCTAAAAGCATCGTTATGACCCCAGCCATTTGTTCAATCAGCTCGACAGAATAAACCACTTGCGCCTCATCCAAAACTGGCTTAAAGGCTTCATTAAACAAGCCCATCCACCAACTTGGAAGATCACCAATTAACAAATGCGAGGCAATTAACCCGGCGCCTGCTAGCAGGCCTGCTAATTGTAGTGTTACCCCCATTGAGTTTGTTTGGCGCAAAACGGCCGACAAAATCCAAACTGGAAGCATAAACTCTAAAATAGCAATTAAGCTTGGTAAATAACTACCGGATAAAGCAAATGACACCGCCAAATGGGTTAAAGCTGATGCAAATAAAAGCTTTAACCCATCATCAATGCCTACTCGCAAGGTAACAAGCGCAATAATCGCGCCGACAAACAACCCCATTGGCCCAAACCAAACGGTGAGAAGCGAAAACGCTATCGCCGATAAATAGGCCTGTTTAGGCCCTTTCATCACAAAATTTGCGATCGCGATCATGGCCTTCGTTACCTGCTAAATTACTTGTGTTGGTCTGTATAAGGTAACAACGCCAAATAGCGCGCACGTTTAATTGCAGAAGCAAGCTGACGCTGATACTTCGCACTCGTACCGGTAATGCGGCTTGGAACGATTTTTCCGGTCTCGGTGATATAAGCGCGCAAGGTATCTAAATCCTTGTAATCAATCTCTTTTACGCCTTCTGCTGAAAAACGACAATATTTCTTACGTCCAAAATTTCTAGCCATGTTTGTTACTCTCCCTTGTGCTCAGGTTTGTCATCTTTCTTACCGACCATAACTGAAGGCTCGGTAATCGCTTCGTTGCGTTTGATGAACATATTACGCAACACGGCATCATTATAATAAAATGCGTTTTCAAGCTCGTTTAAAGCCTCTTGACCACATTCGATATTCATTAAAATATAATGTGCCTTGTGTACTTTATCGATGGTATAAGCTAATTGACGACGCCCCCAGTCTTCAAGGCGGTGAACTTTTCCATTTGACTGCTCAACGATTGAACGGTAACGCTCAACCATCGCTGGCACCTGCTCGCTTTGATCAGGATGCACTAAGAATACTACTTCATAATGACGCATGGTTACTCCTTATGGATCTTAAACAGAGCCTTCCTTGATAGCAAACAAGATAAGGCAAGGAATTTCAAGCTTTCAACTTGAAAGGCAGGAATTATAAGGCTTTTTTATAAAAAAGCAATTAAAACCCCTCTATCGACGCATGAATCGTATTCAGCGCCAATAAAGGATCGTCAGCTTGAGTGATAGGACGGCCAATGACCAAATAATCCGATCCCGCCTGCAAAGCTTGCAAAGGCGTCATGACTCGCTGCTGATCATCAGTTGTCGCTTGACTTGGACGAATACCCGGGGTAACGAGGCAAAAAGCCGATCCAAGATGCTGACGTAACAAAGAAGCTTCTTGTGCAGAACACACCACCCCATCCAACCCAGACTGCTGAGTTAAACTTGCTAAACGCAATACATTATCCTGTACCGAACCCTTCAATCCTATCGAATGAAGTTGGGTCTCATCAAAACTGGTTAAAATCGTCACCGCAATAAGCAAAGGCTGATGCCCACAAGATACCAGCGCCTCTTTAGCGGCCATCATCATTTTCGGCCCACCTTGCGCATGAACATTTAGCATCCAAACCCCCATATTCGCCGCTGCTTTACACGCCATTGCAACGGTATTGGGAATATCGTGATATTTCAAATCTAAAAAAACATCAAAACCTTTAGCGACTAACTGCTCTACAAGCGCTGGTCCACCTACGGCAAATAACTCTTTCCCCACTTTTAAACGACACAACGTCGTATCTAAGCGCTCGACCAGCGCTAAGGCCTGTTTCGGATTAGCGTAATCTAACGCCACGATAATGCGGGAGGATTGCAACATAACTTGTCCTACTTGGAATACATTTACTGAGTTGATTTAACGACATTCAGTGCAGTTAATGAATGCGCTTGTTCGGCTTTTGATTCAAGTGTATGAAGATTTTTCTTCAATTCTAATATTTCACTGGCTTGTGCTTTGGTTTGCTTATTTAAACGATTTAACCGCCAATGCAAACGCGTGATTTGCATCATTGACACCAATCCGGCCAACAAGAGCCCCAATGCAAAAGATAAGCTTATAACAATCGAAAGAGGAAGTTGAAGTCGCGCAAAATAATAATCGACTTCAACCAAAATAGGATTAAGCAAGCCAATTAAAACCCCTACCACCAAAAACACAAAAATAGCGATTAATGATAAGAGTTTTAACATCTTAGCTCACTTTTTTAACAAATAATATCAGTAGTATGCTTAGAAAAATCCACCTTTTCACGCAACATTTTTCCTGGCTTGAAATGGGGAACTCGCTTTTCAGTTAACGGAACCGACTCTCCGGTTTTCGGATTTCGACCTATCCGCGCTTGACGATGATGCAGACTAAAGCTACCAAATCCACGAATTTCAATGCGCTCACCTTGCGATAACGCGTCAATCATTGAGTCAAGGATTTGATTTACCGCAATCTCGACATCTTTCTGTGAAAGCTGAGTATGCCTTCTAGCAATCAATTCAATTAATTCTGACTTGGTCATTTCACCACACTTAACCTTCTCACTATTATGAGGAACAATGCCGGCATTTGCCGGCATTGTACGACCAAATAAACCTATAGAAACAAGGTTTCTACTCTGTTTAATTTGTCAGGTTATAGCTGACCTTTTAACAAATCACCAAGTGTGTTGGTGGCCTGCTCTTGGTTAGAGGTGTAACCTTTGATAGCGTCTGCTTCTTCCTGTGCATCTTTTGCTTTAACAGAAAGTGATAAGCTGCGGCTCTTACGATCAATGTTAGTGATTTTAGCTGAAACCTTGTCACCTACTTTCAATACGCTTGACGCATCACGTGTATCTTCTTGAAGTTCTGAAGCACGTAAATAGCCTTCTACTTCATTCGCTAGATCGATAACAGCCCCTTTTTCATCAACCGACTTTACCACACCTTCTACGATGCTGTTTTTGCCGTTTTCAGCAACGTATTGCGAGAAAGGATCCTGCTCAAGTTGCTTCAAACCTAAAGAGATACGCTCTCTTTCTGGGTCGATAGAAAGAATAATGGTTTCTAACTCATCACCTTTCTTGAAATCACGAATGGCTTCTTCGCCGTTTTGCGCCCAAGAAATATCAGTCAAATGAACCAAACCATCAATACCACCGTCTAAACCGATAAAGATACCAAAGTCAGTGATTGACTTGATGTTACCGCTGATTTTATCACCTTTATTATGGGTAGCCGCGAAGCTTTCCCACGGATTAACAGTGCATTGCTTGATACTGAGAGAAATACGACGACGCTCTTGATCGACATCCAAAATCTTCACGCGCACATCTTGACCCAAGTGAACCACTTTAGATGGGTGAATGTTACGGTTAGTCCAGTCCAATTCGGACGTGTGTACCAAACCTTCAATACCTTCTTGAATTTCGATAAATGCGCCGTAGTCCGTAATATTAGCCACTTTACCAGCAGTTTCAGAACCGATTGGGTAACGTGCAACCATATCTGCCCATGGATCTTCTTCCATTTGCTTCAAGCCTAGCGACACACGGTTACGTTCTTTATCAAACTTCAACACTTTTACTTCAATCTCATCACCCACTTGGACGATTTCTGAAGGATGGTTGACGCGGCGCCATGCCATATCGGTGATATGCAATAGACCATCTACGCCGCCCAAGTCGATAAACGCGCCATAGTCAGTCAGGTTCTTAACGATACCTTTAAGCACAGTGCCTTCTTCCATGTTCGACAACAAGGCTTCGCGTTCTGCGCTGCTTTCTTGCTCAATCACTGCACGACGTGAAACTACAACGTTGTTGCGCTTACGGTCAATTTTGACCAACTTCAACTCGATTTCTTTACCTTCTAAGAAGCCAAAGTCACGGATAGGACGGGTATCAACCAATGAACCAGGTAGGAAACCGCGAACGCCTTCTACATCAACGGTCAAGCCGCCTTTAACCTTGCCGGTAACCAAACCAATAACGGTTTCGTTTTTCTCAACGGCGGTTTCAAGACGATCCCAAGTTTTAGCACGTTTGGCTTTTTCACGTGATAGACGGGTTTCACCGAAACCGTCTTCTAAAGATTCTAAGCAAACTTCGACTTCATCGCCGATTGCAACTTCTAGGTTGCCGTTTGCATCTTCAAACTGCTTTCTTGGAATAGCCGATTCAGACTTCATGCCTGCATCAACCATAACGGTTTCTTTGTCGATCCCGACAACTGTACCAATAATTAAAGCACCGGTTTGAAAACGGTCGAGTTGAAGAGATTCTTCAAATAACTGCGCAAAAGTTTCACTCATGAGTGGATTACCAATATAAATTTACAAAACCGACATCGTGACCAATTTGGGGCAAGTAAACGATTCCGGGTCAGTTAAACAAGGCTGATTCCCCAATAATCAACCAAAATCACATTCCGCGTTGTTGCAGAATTTCTTTAGCTTTTTCAAGGACTTGATCAATCGAAAGGTGACTGGTATCTATGACAAAAGCATCGTTTGCAGGCACTAGCGGCGCGACAGCGCGATTAGAATCGCGCGCATCCCGTTCGACAATGTCCTGGGTAATTTGGTGAATGTTAGCAGTAACACCTTGATTTTTCAACTGGTTAACGCGTCTTTCTGCCCTTACTTCAGCACTGGCGGTTAAAAACAACTTCACTTTTGCTTGCGGAAACACCACGGTTCCCATATCACGTCCGTCGGCCACCAGGCCTGGTTGTTCGGCAAAATTCTTTTGTCGTTGTAATAACGCCGCGCGAACGTCGGGAATCGCCGCAACCTGTGACGCAATGGCGGCCACTTCTTCAGTTCGAATTAAACGTGAAATATCCTTGTCTTCAAACAGCACCTGTCCTGCATCAAACACAACCGGCAGTTCAGTGGCTAGGGCTACCAGGCCTGGTACATCGTATAACTCTATGCCTTTTTCAATCACACCAAATGCAAGCGTGCGATAAATCGCCCCGCTGTCTAAAAAATGAAACCCAGTGTATTCACACAGTAATTTCGCCAATGTGCCTTTACCGACACCACTTGGACCATCAACGGTAATGACATTGACACCCATCGTCTCGGCCATACTCAAGCCTCCTCGGCACGCACATTTAAGCCAACGGAGTTAGCCAACTCAATAAATCGCGGGAAAGAGGTATTAACATTGGCACAATCTTCAATTTGAACCGGCGCGACCGCGGTTAATCCGGCCACTGTCATCGCCATCGAAATACGATGGTCATGATGGCTGATTATCGGCGCTGTTTGCGGAGATTGCTTACCACCGTTAATAATCATGCCGTCTTCAGTCGGTTGTGCATCAATGCCTACCGCGTGCAAGGCATCGGCCATTACCTGAATACGATCCGACTCTTTAACCCGCAACTCTTCCGCACCGGTTAATACGGTTTGGCCTTCGGCGGCTGAGGCGGCAACAAACAATACCGGGAACTCGTCAATCGCTAGCGGTACTAAATGCTCAGGAATCTGAATGCCTTTTAACGGCGCATAGCGCACGTGAATATCCGCCACCGGTTCACCACCCACTTCGCGCTCGTTTTCAAGTGTCAAATCAGCACCCATTAAACGCAAAATATCAATAATGCCGGTGCGAGTCGGGTTAATGCCAACGTGTTCAATCACTAAATCAGAACCCTTAGCAATCGACGCCGCCACCATATAAAACGCGGCCGATGAAATATCTGATGGCACGTCGATATGAGTCGCAGTCAGTTTACCACCGCCTTTAACCCGTACCTCCGTCGCGAGTTCGTCTAGTTTTGTTACATTCACTTCATAACCAAAACCACGAAGCATGCGCTCAGTATGATCACGCGTTGGAGCCGGTTCTACTACTCGCGTTTCGCCTTCGGCATACAAGCCGGCTAAGATTACACAAGACTTAACCTGCGCACTCGCCATTGGCAACGTATAATCAATCGCATTAAGCTTTGCCGCACCGTGAATTTTTAACGGTGGCAAACCTTTATCCTGGCTTTCCACTTTTGCGCCCATTAAGGTTAAAGGGTCAATCACACGCTTCATCGGACGTTTGCTTAGTGAGGCATCCCCGATTAACTCGCAATCAAAATCCTGACCGGCGATAATCCCTGACAACAAGCGCATAGACGTGCCCGAGTTGCCCATATTGAGCGCATAGGCCGGTTTTTTTAAGCCATGTAATCCTACGCCTTCAATGATCACTTTGCCTTGATTGGGGCCATCAATGTTAACCCCCATTGCTTGAAACGCTTTCAGCGTCGCCAAGCTATCTTCACCCTCAAGGAATCCGGTAACGGTTGTCGTACCTTCTGCGATTGAACCCAGCATGATGCTACGGTGTGAAATGGATTTATCACCCGGTACACGAATACGACCTTTTAAAGCGCCACCTGGTTGAACAATAAAGCGAATATTTTTCATAAGGTTATCTAACTTTGTTAAATTTATTTATTAATAATGTGCTTATCACGTGCCGCTTTCGCTTCGCTAAATAAACGAAACAATGTCTCAGCATCGCGGTTTTCAATGAGCTGTGTTAAACGCGTCAATTCAGCCTGATATTCCTTCAACCATTTCGCAATCGCCTCCGCATTATGTACAGCAATATCACGCCACATGGTCGCATCACTGGAGGCAATGCGGGTGAAATCGCGGAACCCGCCGGCGGTATATTGGAATACGTTGCCTAACTCATCATGCTCATTCAGCATATCCACCAACGCAAACGCTAACATATGCGGCAAATGGCTAGTGGCGGCAAAAATTTCATCATGAAACTGTGCCGTCATAACAGATACATTCGCGCCAACCGCCGACCATAAAGTCTTAACCCTTTCGAGTGCTTGTGTATCGGTTTGTTCGCTTGGCGTGAGAATCACACGGTGATTGATATATAAATCTGCTTCAACCGCTTCCACCCCACTTTTTTCACGTCCGGCAATCGGATGTCCGGGGATAAACTGAGTTGGACAATATCCTAAGGCTTGCGTCACATCGGCGATAACACTGCCTTTGGCACTGCCCACATCCGTCACAATCGTATGCGCGGCTAAATGTGGCTGCATTTGTGCATACAATTCACCAATGACACCGATTGGTACAGATAAAACAACCAGGTCTGCATCCGTCACCGCCTTGGCCAAATCGGTTTCGAAACAATCAATCACACCGAGTTCTAGCGCTTTTTGCAAATTAGCCACGCGATGACCGTAGCCGACCACTTCGCTAACCAAACCAAGCTGTTTAAGCTTTAATGCAAACGAACCCCCGATTAAACCGACACCGATTATCGTTAAGCGTTGTAACTTCATGCTTGATAAACTCGTTGTAACGCATCAATAAAGTGTTGGTTTTCTTGCGCACTGCCGATGGATACGCGCAAGAACTCGGTTAAACCATAATTCGCCACCGGACGTACAATCACACCCTGCTGTAACAAACGCTGGTTTAAACCCATCGCGTCAGCACCAAATTGCACACACACAAAATTACCCTCTGACGGAATAAAGGCTATGCCCATTTGGGTCAGTGCCTGACAAATCTGTTGCATGCCCGCACGATTCAACTCAACACTTTGTTGCACAAAATCTTGATCTTGCAGCGCAGTCGCTGCCGCCACTTGCGCTAGATGACTAACATTAAATGGAGCACGCAAGCGATTGATATAAGAAATAATTTCTTCACAAGCCACCATATAACCGACGCGCAATGAAGCTAAACCATACGCCTTGGAAAAGGTACGACTTAATACCAGATTCGGATACTGAGATAAATAATCCAACCCATTAGCATAATCCGCGCGTTCGACATATTCCAAATAAGCTTCATCCAACACCACAATAACCTGCGACGGAATTTTCGCCATAAAGGTTTCCCATTCATCACGACCAAATAACGTACCGGTCGGGTTATTGGGATTAGCAACATAAATAAGCTTGGTTTTAGCCGTCACGGCCGCCGCCATCGCCACTAAATCATGCCCATACTCTTTTGCCGGCACCTCAACTGCCTTAGCGCCGACAATTTGCGCGGTAATCGGATACACCGCAAAACCATATTGCGAATAGATAATTTCATCACCCGGCCCGGCAAATACGCGCCCGATCAACTCTAATAATTCATTTGAACCGTTACCTACCGCCACTTGACTCATCGGTACGTCTAAAAACGCGCTGATCGCATTGCGTACCATATAAGCATTCCCATCGGGATAACGCGCCACTTCTTTTAACGCATCCGAGACCGCCGCCATCACTTTCGGGCTTGCCCCCAAAGGATTTTCATTCGATGCCAGCTTGCTGATATGGGTTAAACCCAATTCGCGTTGCAAATCACTAATAGGCTTGCCCGGAATATAAGGTTGAATGTGTTGGATTTGTGGTTGGGTAAGGTGGCTAAACAAAGCGGTCATGGTTTTTCTCAACAGACAGATTTATAAAAGAATGGCTTATTCGAGCGGCGACACTGGGTAAGAACCCAGTAATTTAAAAAAGGAAGCATGTTGCTTTACCTCTTCCAACGCATCGGCCACCTGCGGTTCGGCTTGATGACCGGCAATATCAATAAAAAACACATAATCCCATTTTTTATCGCTCGACGGACGTGACACAATACGTGTCATACTAATTTCACGTTTGGCGAAACTCGACAAAATATCAAATAACGCCCCGGCGCGATTGGGCATCGACAACACCAACGCGGTTTTATCTTCACCACTTGGTGCAGGCAACTCCGCACCCAACACCCAAAACTTCGTGGTATTGTCGCGTGTATCTTCAATATGCGATTTCACAATATTTAACGCATATAATACTGCCGCTTGCTGCGAAGCAATCGCCGCTAAACTGGGATCATTCTGCGCCATTTTAGCCGCCAAAGCGTTCGAGTCCACAGCTTCTAAATCCACGCCGGGTAAATGATTTTTTAACCAAGTACGGCATTGTCCCAAGGCTTGTGCATGCGCAACTACTTTTTTAATCGCACTCAATTCGCTCGATTTGGATAGCAAACAATGATGAATGGCTAATTCCACTTCGCCGGTGACCTTTAAGGAGGTTTGAATCAAATTCGCTTGGGTGGCGTTGACGACGCCCTCGGTTGAATTTTCTACTGGCACCATGCCGTAATGTGTGGCACCCGTCTCTACCGCCTGAAACACATCGTCAATCGTAGACACAGCATAGGGTTGCGCAAACGAGCCGAACTGTTTTAGTACCGCCGCATGGGTATAACTGCCCTCCGGCCCAAGATAAGCCACCTTCATCGGTTGTTCTAACGCCAAACAAGCCGACATGATTTCGCGGAATAAACGCGCCATATCGTTATCGGATAACACGCCTTCATTACGTGCTTTGACGGCACGCAAAACCTGCGCTTCACGTTCGGGACGGTAAAACACCGCCTCAACCTTTCCGCCTTGGGTTTTAATATCCGCTACTTTCTGCGCACAACGCGCACGCTGAGAAATCAAGGTTTGAATTTGAGCATCAATCGCATCAATTTCGTTACGAATAGCGAGTAGCTGGACTTTTTCTTGTTCGGCGCTTAAAGACATGGTTATTCCTTAACCGTGGCGTTGGGCAAAATCTTGCATAAAGTTAATTAGCGCATCCACGCCCTCTTCAGGCATAGCGTTATAAATGCTTGCGCGCATTCCGCCAACCAACTTATGGCCTTTTAGGTTTAGCAGGCCTGCTTGTTTTGACTCTTCAAGGAACAATCCATCAAGACTGGGATCCTTTAACGTAAACGGCACGTTCATCCATGAACGTTCGCTTACTGCAACCGGATTCGCATAGAACGACATGGTATCAATCGCGGCATACAATTTTTTCGCCTTAGCCTCATTGTGTTTTGCCATCGCTTCAACGCCGCCTTGCGCTTTAATCCAATCAAACACCAGGCCTGCTAAATACCACGCATAGGTCGGCGGTGTGTTATACATGGAATCGTTGTCAGCGGAAACTTGCCAATTCATTAAAACCGGCGTGATTTCACGCGCCTGACCTATCAAATCTTCGCGCACAATTACAATCGCCAAGCCTGCCGGACCGATATTTTTTTGCGCTCCGGCGTAGATGACACCAAATTTCGACACATCAATCGGGCGCGACAAAATGGTAGAAGACATATCCGCAACTAACGGCACGTCACCCACATCAGGTATATCCAAAAACTCAATACCGCCAATGGTTTCATTCGGCGTGTAATGCACATACTTCGCGTTCGGCGACAAACGCCATTCGCTACGTTCAGGAATACACTGATGGTTTTCGCATACCACATTTACATTCACATAACGCTGTGCTTCTTTCACTGCTTTTGCCGACCAAACACCGGTGACGATGTAATCAACCACATCACCAGGCCTGGTTAAATTCAACGGAATCGCGCTAAACTGCAACGATGCGCCGCCATGCGTAAACAGCACCTTATAATTATCAGGAATCGACATAATTTCGCGCAAGGTTTGCTCGGCATGCTGTGCCATTGCCATATATTCTTTCGAACGATGACTCATTTCCATCACCGACATGCCGGTATTGTTCCAATTTAACATTTCGGCTTGCGCCTGACGCATCACGGCTTCCGGCAACATCGCCGGCCCCGCGCTGAAATTAAAAGCTCGACTCATTTAAGGATTTACTCCGACTCTTTATCATTTGTTTCAGGATTATTTTCGTTTGATACGGCGACATCGGTTTGATTCACAACCGCTGATTCATCAACCTGCTCTTGCAAGCTTTCGCCGTCATCCTCTTCATCCGATGCATTCACCAACGCCAAACCGACCACGACTTCATCCTTACCAACGTTAATCAGTTTCACGCCTTGGGTATTACGTCCGACCACTGAAATTTCGCTGACACGGGTTCTTACTAAGGTGGCTTTATTGGTAATCAATACCACTTCTTGATCCGGTGTGGCGTTCAATGCCGCGACCACTTTACCGTTACGCTCAGAAGTTTTGATCGAAATCACGCCCTGACCACCACGGTTAATGGTTGAATAATCATCAACCGGGGTGCATTTACCGAAACCGTTTTCTGTCGCTGTCAGAATCAACGTATCCGGCATGGCAATTTGCATACTGATCACTTTTTGATTTTCAGCTAACTTCATACCACGCACACCACAGGCCTGACGACCCATGACACGCACATCCGACTCTTTAAAGCGAATGGCTTTACCACCATCAGCAAACAACATTACATCTTGATTGCCATTGGTTAACGCCGTACCGACCAATTCGTCACCGTCTTTTAAATCGACCGCAATAATGCCGTTGGCACGTGGACGTGAGAAGTCCGACAAACGAACACGTTTCACCGTCGCATGCTTAGTTGCCATAAATACAAAGTGTTCATCATCAAATTCTTTCACCGGCAAAATCGATGAAATACTCTCTCCGTCCTCTAACGGGAACACGTTTACAATCGGTTTGCCGCGTGCGCCACGACTGGCTAACGGTAACTGCCAAGTTTTTTGCCAGTACAATTTGCCCCGATTAGAGAAACACAACAGCATATCGTGCGTACTGGCGACCAGAATCTGCCCAACTTCGTCTTCTTCCTTCATCGCCGTGGCGGATTTGCCGCGCCCGCCGCGTTTTTGCGCACGGTAATCACTTAATGGCTGTGTTTTGATATAACCATCTTGCGATAAGGTGACAATACGGTCCTCAACCGCAATTAAATCTTCTTCATCTAAATCGACATAACTATGGTCGATTTCAGTACGACGGGCATCGCCATAAAGCGTTCGGACTTCTACCAATTCATCACGTACGACTTCGGTTAAACGATCTGGGTTACGCAAAATCTCCAAGAACTCGATAATTTTTTCGAGTAGGTTTTTATATTCTTCAAGAATTTTATCCTGCTCTAAACCAGTTAAACGGTTTAGACGCATATCCAAAATAGCTTGTGCTTGCACCGGCGATAAACGATAAATATCGCCTTCCATGCCAAAGCAAGCATCCAAATCTTCAGGACGCGTATCATTCGCTTCAACACGCTCAAGCAATTGCACCACATTACCGGCGGGCCAATCGCGCGCCAACATGCGCTCTTTCGCCACTTGCGCGGTAGCGGATGATTTGATTAATTCAATCATTTCATCAATATTGCTTAACGCAACCGCCAGACCTTCCAATAAATGCGTTTTTTCACGCGCTTTACGCAAATCAAAAATCGTGCGACGCGTCACCACTTCACGACGATGACGTACAAAGGCCTCAATAATTTCACGCAGATTGAGTAACTTAGGCTGGCCATTGATTAACGCCACCATATTGATGCCAAACACGCTTTGCATCGCAGTCAGTTTGTATAGGTTATTCACCATCACTTCCGGCACTTCACCACGACGCAACTCAATCACAATACGCATTCCGTCTTTGTCAGACTCGTCACGTAACGCGGTAATGCCTTCGACTTTCTTTTCTTTCACCAATTCCGCAATACGCTCAATCAACTTGGCTTTGTTTACTTGATAAGGAATTTCGCTGACGATAATGGTTTGTTTGCCCGATTTATCGGTTTCGATAAAATAACGCGCACGAATTTGTACACGTCCCCGTCCGGTTTCATAGGCTTCACGAATACCGCGTGTGCCGTTGATAATGCCGTGAGTTGGGAAATCCGGCCCCGGGATATACGCCATCAAACCAGCAACATCAATATCCGGATTTTCAATCAACGCCAAACACGCATCAATGGTTTCGGTTAAATTATGTGGGGGAATGTTGGTCGCCATACCGACGGCAATACCCGCGGAGCCGTTGACAAGCAAGTTGGGAATGCGGCTTGGCATGACGTTAGGTTCAGATTCAGAACCGTCATAGTTAGGCGTGAAATCAACGGTTTCTTTATCTAAATCGGCCAATAACTCATGCGCGATTTTAGACATACGTACTTCGGTATAACGCATCGCGGCGGCACTATCACCGTCAATCGAACCAAAGTTACCTTGACCATCGACCAGCATATAACGTAACGAGAAAGGTTGCGCCATACGGACAATCGTATCGTACACCGCCGTGTCGCCGTGCGGGTGGTATTTACCGATGACGTCACCGACCACACGCGCTGACTTTTTATAAGGTTTGTTCCAATCATTACTTAATTCGTTCATCGCGTACAAAACGCGACGATGCACAGGTTTTAAACCATCACGAACATCAGGAAGTGCGCGCCCTATAATTACGCTCATAGCGTAACTTAAATAGGACTGTTTCATTTCATCTTCTAACGATATCGGGTGAATTTCACGTGCAAAATCTGACATGGAGCATCCATCATTTATTGTATAAATTTTAAAAGTGAGCATTATACCCGATTTGTCGGCACACAATCACGGCGCTATGCAAAAATTACGCCCTACAAAGCGTTTTTAATCCAGTAGAATACACGTCTATTCCATTTTAACTAACACGCCACAGAGGCAGGCTATGAACGTTTCTAGCGACATTAACGCAAATGTTGACCCAGCTGAACTGAACAACTTCAACCAACATGCGCACAACTGGTGGGATACCGAAGGGGAATTTGGTGCATTGCACAAAATTAATCCGTTACGCCTCGAATTTATGCAACGCCATATAAACTTGGCGGGTCAAACCCTGCTCGACATCGGCTGCGGTGGCGGTATTTTAAGCGAATCGATGGCTGCGTTGGGCGCCAATGTCACCGGCATTGATTTAGCCGAAGACGTATTAAACGTTGCCAAACTCCATAGTTTGGATAGCGGTGTCAACGTCGATTATCAACTCATCGCCGCTGAAGACCATGCGCAAACGCATCCTGACCACTACGATGCTGTTACTTGCATGGAAATGTTAGAACACGTGCCGAATCCCTTATCCATTATTCGTGCCGCCGCTCATGCCACCAGGCCTGGTGGTTTGGTGTTTTTCTCTACTTTAAATCGTACCGCGAAAGCCTATCTATTAGGTGTGCTCGCGGCAGAATATGTATTGAATCTCGTGCCAAAAGGCACCCATCAACACGACAAATTCATTAAACCGAGTGAACTCAGCGAAATGGCGCGCAAAGCAGGCCTGCTATTTATAGACAGCGCCGGCATCCGATTTAACCCGCTGCTAAAACAGGTTTCGCTGGATAACGACCTATCAATTAACTATCTAATGGCCTTTAAAAAGCCCGAATAACTTAGACAAAGCGGAAATCACCACGGCATGACAAACTCGATTGAATGCGTTTTATTTGACCTAGACGGCACCCTATTCGACACCTCTTACGACTTTTGTTACGCGCTGAATCTAACTTGCGCCGAATTGGGTATTCAGCCACCGGGTTATACCGAAGTGCGCAATACCGTATCACAAGGCGGCGCGGCCTTGACGCGTCTGGCGTTTGCGCAAGCAGATGACACCGAATTTGAAATCCGCCGCCAACAATTTCTAAAACATTACAAAAACAACATCGCCCTACACACCCAAGTATTTCCCGGCTTATTAGCAGGCTTGGTGCATTTGGCGGAAAAAAACATTCCGTGGGGCATTGTCACCAATAAACCGCAAGGTTTAACCACCCACTTACTCAAACATTTTAAATTTCCGAGTGAACCGAAAACTATTATTTGCGGCGATACGTTACCGATTCGTAAACCGAATCCTGAACCTATGTGGCTAGCGGCAGAACAATGCGGTATCGCGGCGGAAAAATGTTTATATCTCGGCGATCATCCGCGTGATATTGAAGCCGGATTAAATGCCAATATGCAAACCGGCGCGGCCTTATTTGGTTATTTACCGGAAGATAAAATCGACAACTTGGCGCAGGCACATTACGTTTTTCGCACGCCGTATGACATCACAAAGTTTATAAAAGAGCGGTTTAACTAATGGATTTAAAACAGAATTTAGTCAAAAACAAAACCTTTTTAATTACCGGCGCGGCCAATGGTTTAGGCCGTGCCTTAGCGCAACAACTGCACAGCGAACAGCACCAACTGATTTTGCTCGACAGCGATCTAAAAGCGCTCAATAAACTGTATGACGAACTCGATGCCGACGGTTGGCATAATGTGTTTTTATTCCCGATGAATCTGGCCGGATCAGCACAGGCCGAGTTTGAACAACTCGCACAAGGCCTAGCCGGTTTTGAAAAGCTCGACGGCCTGTTTTTAAACGCCGCTATTTTGCCCGCGCTGACACCGATTGAACACTTTGACCCAACCCAATGGTACGAAGTGATGCAAACCAATCTGAATGCCAATTTTCATCTCATTCAAACCTGTTTGCCTAAACTCAAAGCCGGTCAGCATGATAACCACCAGGCCTGGTTGGTCACGATTTCCGATCAAGCCGTACAAAATAACCAACCCTATTACGGCGCTTATGCCGTCGCCAAGGCCGGTTTAGAACAACTCACGCGTTTAGTCGTGGCTGAAAACCCAACTTTAAAAGGCGTTATCGCCCGCTTCCCGCCGCTGGCCAGCCACTTCCGCAGCAAACTCTACCCCGGCGAAAACCCCTGCCAAAATCAACCGTTAGAAACCGCCGCCGAACGTTTGCTTAGCGCGTGTTTTAATCAACAAAAACAAGATGATATAGACGTTTTTTAAACCCTTGCACCAGGCCTGGTACAAGCCGTTTTAAACCATGAGAACTCACAATGACCGAATTCCAAACAGAAGCTATTTTAAATCATCATTTTGAAGCGTTTGATCGTCAGGATTTGCCTGATTTATTAAGTGATTACAGCGAACAATCTACCCTGCTTTATCATCAGCAACGGTTTCAAGGACTCGCTGAAATTGGCGAGTTTTTTGATGATTTTATGCACAATCAGTTACCCGCCGAATCCACGTTTGAACTGCAAACAATGCAAATTGCCGGATCAGTCGGTTATATCGTTTGGCGCGCGGAAACGCCCAGCCAAATTTTTGAATGGGCCACCGACACCTTTGTGATTGAAAACGGCAAAATCAAACACCAAACCTTTGCTTGTGTCATTCGACCCAAATCTTTAAATAAGTTTTAAATAAGTCTTAGCACCGCCTATGCTCAAATTTCGCTAAACAAAACTTAATCTAGAAACCTAAGTTTTCAATCATGGCTTCTACCGCCAAATCTAATGCGCCACCTTGCTTTGCGCGGTTTGGTCATGTTCGGCGTAAACCGCTATCGAATGGCCGCCCTGCTGTTTAACTAAACGCATTGACGGAATATCGGTCTCACCATCGCCAATAAACAGCATGTTTGAAAACGGAATCGGGCGCTGATCATGCGGCACAAACTTATTGATGGTTGAGTTGTCGTGTACTTCCAAACTGCCCTTATTGATACGGAATAAATACTGCGTTTTGGTAGTGTAATTCACTGCCAACGCAGGCCAAAAAGCGACTTCGTGCTGGTCGTACATAAAACCGGAGGCATAGATTTTTTTAAAATGCGGCGCAATCGATGTACCGGCGATCATCTCACGCAAACCCGACGACACAATAAAATGCTCAACCTTAATGCCTCGCTCCATAGCAAAATCGTTAATACGCTCAAACCAGGTTTCAACACCATCAAACAACTGAATTTTTGCGCCAAATTTTGCAAAATCACTTTTACGAATCTGCACTTTTTTATACTGCGCTTCGTGAAGCATTAAATGCATATAGGTCAAGATTTGATCGGCATCCTGCTCAATCGCAAGCTCTCCGGCTTTATGCCAAAACGCCTTTACATCAATCCCCAAGGCCGGAATAAAGTCATACTCCTGCATATTACCTGCCGCTAACGTGCCATCAAAATCATACGCAATTGCAAAGGTATTCATAGGCATCATTCTGTGTATGGTGTTAGGGTATTTTGTAAATCATCCCCCTTAAATAGCGCAGAATTATCAATACCTTCTTTTAATACATACAACTGTTCACCCTTTCTTAGTTTAACCTTATCTCCACTACCCTTGGCTGACACAAGTTCATAACCTTTTTCTTTGGTTTTAATATGCACATACAAAGAAGCCATGTCAGTCCAATAGCCATTCATCTGTGTTGAGGCCAGCAATTTCACATTTTTTAGCGGAGGATCTGAATCATCAGAATCGAAACGAATCATTGTGTAATCAGATTTTTTGAAAAATTCTGGGCCAGAATGACTTATCAAAAGCTTTCTCCAAGCCGGAAATTCGCTAAACTCGGAATTTTTATACTCATCTATGAGTGCATTTAAAGCCTCTTCCACGAACTCTTCCGATAGATTTTCAACTTGTTTATAACCAATTATTTTAACGAGTAGCGGCTTCAAAACGTGTTGGTTATTAAAAACCTGCCTCCAGTTTTCGTTTCTATAACGAGCACTAGTGGTGTTATATGAACTGTAACTGCGATTTCGCCCCCTTTGTATGAAATAATCCCCAATTGTTAGCAACGCTCTTTGCAGCAAAAATTCCTCATGTTTTGCTATTTTCTCGTCAAACAAAAGAGAGGCAACGTTATAGTATTTTTCAAACGATTCTATAACCGGTTCGCCATCTACTTCTTTTGACATTTCAAGCAAAAATCCTATTTGATACAAGAAATACGCGTGTTGTTCAGCCTTAAGAACGACTGTTTTCCATGCCGAGTTTTTAGCAATTAACTTAGCCTTTAATTTTTCCTCATCCAATTGAAATTTAAAATCTTTATCAAGATTGTCTAGCTCAACATGAAGGTTAAAGCCCTGTTCATTATTGGTAATAATTACATTGATACTTTGGATCGTTTTCACCAAATCTAATTGCGAATCAATGACAGTATTTCGAATCAGATTGCGCGATACCCTTATCCAGTCCATAAGTTCGTCTTTATTTATTTCGTCAGAATTTTTCTGTTTAGATACGTAAAGATATAACGCAGCAAATTCAACAATTTCTAATAAACCTAAGTCCCCTCTAAAAAACTTGTCTTTGATTGATTTAGAAGCGTGAAAAGGCAATTCAAGCATTTCTGAACTTGTTTGCAACTTTTCCAAAAAGTTGAGCGCATTACATAAACCAATTGCATGTGAAGAATTTAGGGCTTCATAGTATGAAAATGGAATAAAACCGTCATCTCTTCTTAAATGTGAAATTATTGTATCGGGTTCAGATTTCAATTTTTTATTGTCAGTAACCTCTCTAACGTCCAACTGGATTGCATAACGTGTTAAGGTCACTAGGTTAAAAAAACGATAGAAGTTTTTATCTACATCCTGCTTACCATTTTCTGAATCGTTAAAAGACCAGAACATATCAGCCCATGTTGTATCTAGGTTTTCAGCAAACTTTGGAGGCAAATCCAACTCCTTTCGTTGGAGCAACCAAGCTTTTAGATTTTCAAAATCGGTTAAAGGCTTACCTCTTGCATTCATACGCACATACAGCTGATCCGTCAGATTAAACTCATTCATGTTTAGAAACTCAAACGTAATGGGTGGATTATTTTTACAAATGAGCTTTGACCAGAAACAGTCGATCCTTCTTGCATTCATTTGAACTTCAATTTCATCAAGCATAACCAACATAGCTGAAATAGTTGGATCAAGCAGCCAAATACTGTGAAACCAGGGCAAGTCTTTAATATGAACACTTAGTTTTGCTGAGTTTGGCTGGCGAGATTTTCTTAAGTCGATAAAGTTATTATTGTTCGTTAGCTGACTGCAAAACTCTCTTGCACTGGTGCGAGTGTGGTATGAAAACTTTTGTAAGTAGGTTAATGACTCTGAAACTTGTTCATCGTTGATACTTGTGTCAGTGAGCAATATAAACCAATGAAATAAAAATAACGTCGTCATACGTTGTTGGCCATCAAGTAGCGTTAATTCATTGTTACTTGAGTTCACCTTGCCATAAATAAAATCTAAAGAAATTGACTTATCTTTATCATTTGTCACTTCGAGTAATGACGTCACAAATGTCTGTCTAATGTCCTTGATCTTTTCTGAATTGCGACCCTGTGCATAATCACGTTGTATGATGGGAATAATGACGTTATAGGTTTTTACTAATTGCCAAAAGGTAGTCAAGGTTTTCATTTTTTATGCTCCGTGTCATTCAGATTCAGCAAACTACAAATCGTGCTATCCATTCTTTCGATGTAAGCGGTCTGATCATCACCCGTCCAAATATGCATCTGAATATTATTTTGACTGTAAGCTTTTGAAAACACCTGATAAGTGCCTAAAGGAACATAAGAATCACGACTTTCTAAGATTGTTTTTCTTTTAAGAGCAAATATTTTATTGCCAATTCCACTATTTAAACTCTGTGAAAGTAACGTCAAATTTCCAACAGTATGTATCAAGTCATCTTTACTTTCGTCTTGTAGAAAACTACCTTCTTCTAATTGATAAAACTTTGAAAGTTTATCTTTATCTTCCGGTGAAATATCTTGCTGGTTTTGAGCATGAATATGTTCAAGCGTCCAGTTATCTTGTAACTCAAAAGGAAACCGCGTACCATTTTGTTGATGTAGCCCAATATTGAATAAGATCAACAATTTTTTTACATTCTTATAATCTTCTTGATAATCCCATTCTTGCCAAGGCTTTAAACCCTTATCTTTTTTTAAAAATTTTTGTATTATCTCTAATTTAAGATTACCTATAAAAGCTGAACGGTGATTCTCTTTGGATTCTTTCAAGAGCTTACTAATGGTTGATATTTCTTGCGTAAGATGAAAACCTGTAAGGTGAAACAATTCATCATGACTGTACCACTCATAAAAACGATTAAAAGCATCTTGCACTTCGCCCCATATTTCATCTACGGTTTTATTTTTATCACCTTCCTTTAATTTTTTTTGTATTTGAAAAAATGCGTTGTGACCATTTTTATCAGCAAAAAGAGTATCAAATATTAAATCAATTCGGATAGCAGGATCAGGGTCATCTAATCGTTTCTTTTGCTTGGTTAAAAAGGCCCAAAAATCTTTTTCATGCAACTGATGTTCAATGTGATCCCACTGCATTATCAATTCACGTTTTTTAGATCGGCTATACCAGGATTGTTTTTATGCTCTTCATTTAACTGATTTAACAAAACCGCTTTAATCAACTCTGAGTTTTCCAAAGGTATCTTGCCACTATTTAGTCGCGTAAATATTTTGATAGATTCATCTTTAGAATCACTCGCATCAGCTTCTTTTAAATGAATTTTTTTGGTATTTGCTTCATACCAAATGACTTTGGTATTGCTTAATAGCTTACCTTTCCAATTTTCTCTAGCTTCATCATTGTTATTAAAAAAATCATTAATCGTTTTTAGCGCCTGAAAAAAATGATAAACATCGGAGTTGTTATAATCTTTATCATGATATGTATCTAAAAACGCCTGCCAATTTTCATTTTTAGCAACATCTCTCAGCTTATCTTGCTTTAAAAATTCGCCACTAGATTTCCTTGTTTTGTAATCTATTTCATAGGAAGATTCATGCTCTAAATACTGCAGAATCAAAAAAATAGTCGTTAGCCTTTGTTGGCCATCAATTAACTCCCATTTTAATTTATCATCTTGTTTTAGCCGTTTGACAACAACGGGTTGCAAGCAATAAAATCCGTCATCACTTGGATGATATTCAGCAATATCGTGAAGCAACTGTTGAACTTGCTCCTTAGTCCATTTATAACCACGCTGGTAATCTTCCACGACGAATTGCTTGGAAAGCAAATCTTCAACTGACTTTAAAACAAGACGATTTTGTTTCATGAAAAGATCACTAACTTTACTGTAAAAATCAGTCGAACTACCTGAATCTAAAAGGTCTTCAATTTCACTAATTAAAGATTTAGACATGTTTATTCCTTTCTTAAAAAGATTTTTTTATCTGAGTTAAATTTAACTCCGCATAAATCCGCACCATCGCCAGTGTATCCAATCGGCAATAAGCGAGTAACGCTTGGCGAATTGGTTCACGCTGACTTGGGTCTTTTAGGCGATGCAGGTTAGCGAAGGTGTCCATTGCCATGCCGCCGTTTTGGACGTCGAGTTGTTTGTAATCCAGTTCCGGGTCGTTGGGGAATAAGGCCG
>Ga0172377_10000405_pt1 | contig 40348 bp, 32 predicted proteins | sample Pumphouse3metaG_FD_119749 | JGI IMG/M metagenome (GOLD analysis project Ga0172377, IMG submission 119749) | Leachate microbial communities from a municipal landfill in Southern Ontario, Canada - Pumphouse #3 metaG | ecosystem: Engineered > Solid waste > Landfill > Unclassified | place: Canada... | reverse complement strand
TTGAACTTAATTCATATGAATAATTCAGTTAATTTTTCTTTATTTTGTGCTTTATTTTGTTTTGCCTGTTCACTTCCAGTATTCCCCTCAGTTTATTACAACACCACCCCGTCCTTGAAGATGGCTATGTCCCTGCAGCCATGCATTTCGCTTTTTGTCTCATCGCCGCTTGCAACTTTCATGACATATTCAAGCAACCGATTGCCTGCTTCGTCCAGTGTTTCCTCATCGTCTGCTATCGTTCCGGCGTTGAAATCTATCCATCCGTTCTTCTTATTATACAATGCCGTATTTGTGGAAATCTTGACAGTTGGAGCGGGTGCTCCGAACGGTGTTCCGCGGCCCGTTGTAAACAGGATAAGCTGAGCACCTGCTGCCGTAAGGTCAGTTGCACTCACCAGATCATTTCCGGGTCCAGAGAGAACATTGAGTCCTTTCTTTATAACTCTGTCACCGTATTCGAGGACGTCAACGATCTGGGCATTACCGCCCTTCTGCACACAGCCGCACGATTTGTCCTCAAGCGTTGTTATACCACCGGCCTTATTCCCCGGGCTTGGATTTTCATATACAACCTGACCGTGAGCTGTGAAGTACTTTTTAAAATCATTTACCATTCTCACCGCTTTGTCAAACACAGCTCTGTTCTCACAGCGTGAGAACAGGATATTCTCTGCACCGAACATCTCAGGGACTTCAGTCAGGATCGTAGTTCCGCCAAGTGCGATGAGTCTGTCAGAGAATCTTCCCACCGCCGGATTTGCAGTTATCCCTGAGAGTCCGTCGCTTCCTCCGCACTTCATCCCTACGACAAGTTCACTTGCCGGGATCTCGCTCCGGCACGACTTTCCGGCATATTCTGCCAGTTCATGAAGAAGTTTTGACCCATCCTCTATTTCATCGCTTACGTCCTGGCAGACAAGAAATCTGACCCTGTTCTCATCACAATCTCCAAGAGCTTCTCTGAACATTTCCTGTGTCAGGTTCTCACATCCCAGTGACAGGCATAGTACACCGCCTGCATTAGGGTGATGTACAAGAGAAGTCAGAAGTTTTGCCGTGGTCGCAAGGTCATCGCCCAGCTGTGAGCAGCCATACGGATGGGCAAAAGAATACAGCCCGTCAATATGGCCACCTGACTCACTGACAAGGTCCTGATTCGAGCGTGCAAGTTCGCGGGCGATATCATTCACGCATCCAACTATCGGAATGATCCATATTTCATTGCGGATCCCGACCTGACCGTCATCCCGGCGATATCCCATAAATGAATGTGGCTTTACTTCAGGCATGTCTGATGTTTTGTGATCGTACATGTAATCGGTATTCTCAGAGAGTTCCGTCCTGACGTTGTGTGTATGTACCCATTCGCCCCTTTTTATATCGCAGGTCGCTATCGCTATAGGGCTCCCGTATTTAATGACAGTTGTCCCCTCGGCTATATCCTTAAGAGCTATCTTATGCCCCCGCGGTATGTTATCCAGCGTATTGACTATATCAGTCAACGTACTTCCCACATGACATATTTCATCCTTTTTTATATCTTCCAGTGCGACTGCAACATTGTCTTCCGGATTGATGCGAATAAGTTTCATGGTTACCTCTCATGCTGTTTCCTGATACGGTATTCACAGTACAGACTGGTACGCCTTCTCTGCGCCCTCATTCCTTATAAGTTCGAGGTCTTTCAGAACTGTACCTTCAAGCTCAGGAATCTTTGTCAGGTCCTGATCCCACATCTGTTTATCAGACAAAACATCGTGAACGAGTATTTTGTCATCTGCATTTCTGTGATCCCAGTAGAAATCAAGCGCCCATCCATCATCCTGGATCTTATATTCATTGCCTGCGGGTCGTTTTGCAATAAGTCCGTCTTCTTCGCGGCGCTGCAGATCTGTTGAATAAAAAGCGATGTAGGCCGCAAATCCAAGAGTGAGTGCCTGTGGAAGTTTGCCGAATTTCTCATTGTACTCAATGAGAGACGGCAGGTCACGCGCTTTCCATTTTGATGTTGAATTAAGCGAAATACTCATAAGCTGATGATCAACGAACGGATTCGCAAAGCGGTCAGTCACAGCCTCCGCGAACTTCCTGCAGTCGTCCTTATCAAGCGGCAGTATCGGTATGATCTCGTCATAGAGCATCTTATTCATGAAAGCATGTATAATCTCGTTATGCATACAGTCGCGGACTATGTTCTGTCCTGCAAGATATGCTCCGAGGACAAAACCCGTGTGTGCGCCATTGAGTATACGGACTTTTCTCTTCTTGTACGGGGCAACTTCAGGAACAACATGCACATTGAGTCCTGCCTTTTTGAATGGGAGCTTATCAGAGAGTGATTTCGGTCCTTCTATATACCAGACTCCGAAGACCTCGCCTACATCAAGCAGAGAATCCTCATATCCATTTTCTTCGTTCAGCTTCTTCACTTCCTCGGGATCACGGATACGCCCGGGTACTATGCGGTCAACGAGTGTCGAGCAGAAGAGGCACTCATCATTCAGCCACTTTTTGAAATCATTTCCGAGTTTCCATTCATCAGCATGTCTCTTACAGCATTTCTCAAGTTCCCTGCCGTTTGCATCAATGAGCTCGCATGAAAGAATGACCAGGCCTTTCTTTCCGGCCTTGAATCTCTCATACAGAAGGACCGTGAGTTTTGCCGGGAAAGACGTGGGCGGGAGCTGGTCAAAACTGCTGTCAGGGTCATATACTATGCCGGCCTCTGTCGTATTTGATGCGACATACTCAAGATCATCGCTCTTTGCGATTGCCTTTATCCTGTCCCAATCCGCCTGATCATAGGGATTATAGCAGCCATCAACAACAGAGATTACTCTCTTGCGATTGACTTTCTCACCATTCTCAGCACCGCGAAGGTAAAGAGTATACAGACCTTCCTGTTCATTTATCACCTTCGTAAGTCCCTGAGCTATCGGCTGTACAAGAGCGACTTTTCCGTTCCATCCGGCCTTCTCATTTGACATATCGAACCAGTAATCAACAAATGCCCTGAGGAAATTTCCCTCTCCAAACTGCAGTACTTTGACAGGTGCCTTGCCCTTGCCAAGAACATATCCTTTATATTCTGATTCATTCAAAACTTCATAATTAAGTTTCTTCATGTTATCCTTTCATACTGCTTCATCTTCCAGAACGTTTCATTGTGAAATTCACAAAAAATTTTCGTCACTACAGTGAAAAATATCTCTCTGCATTTGTGTACGAGATCCCGGTCACTATCTTCCTAAGGCTTTCTTCGTCGTCCGGATACTCGCCGTTTTCGACCCAGCCGCCTATGAGATTGCATGCTATTCGTCTGAAATAATCATGTCTCGTGTAAGACAGGAAAGATCTCGAATCTGTAAGCATTCCGACAAAATTTCCGAGAAGTCCCAGATTTGCAAGAGATTTCATCTGGGCTTCCATTCCATCTTTTGAGTCAAGGAACCACCATGCCGCACCAAGCTGAATTTTGCCGGGCACGTCACTCCCCTGGAAACATCCGATAAGTGATGCCAGTTGATTGAAGTCGGCTTCGTCAAGTGAGAATACTATGGTTCTTGGTAATTCATCAGTTTCATCAAGTTTTGACATGAATTCTGCAAGCTGGTCGTAACACTGCGATTTGGCTATCATGTCAAAACCCGTGTCAGGTCCTTCCATTTTGAACATTTTCCTGTTGTTATCTCTTGTGCATGAATAATGGATCTCCATGACAATGTTTTCCTTATGGTACTTTCTTGCAAGAGAGAGAAGGATCGCAGTCTGATACTCCTCTGCCTCTACCGGCGTTACTGTTTCCCCTGCCATTGCTTTTCTGAAAACTCTGTTCACCTCTTCGCAGGAGCTCTCCCTGAACGGCACGTAATCTAGCCCATGATCAGAAGCTTTGCATCCATGCGCTTTGAAATAATCCACACGTTCTTCAAGAGCTTCAATTACTTCCTCTGCCGAAGTCAGTTTCTCTTTGCCCACGGCTGTGGCCAGCTTATCGATATAAGCAGCAAAACCTGCTTTGCGGATATTCACAGCCTTGTCCGGACGGAACGAAGGGCATACTGTAAATCCAAGATCAGGTATCTCTGATAGTTTTTCGTGCCACTCAAGAGAATCAGCAGGATCATCAGTCGTCCCGATATACTTCACATTTGATTTTCTTATGATTCCCCTCACAGAAAAATCAGGATCGTTCAAAAGCATATCCGAAGTTCTGTTCCATATATCCTTTGCGTTTTTCGTGCTTAACGGTTCAGTTATACCGAAGTACTTGTGTAATTCAAGATTTGACCAGTGATACATCGGATTACCAATTGCCATTTCAAGCGCTCCCGCAAACTCCAGGAACTTATCATATGGATCGGCACCACCTGTCACTTTTTCCTCAGGAACCCCATTCGACCGCATAAGTCTCCATTTATAATGATCACCGAAATATGTTCCATCATCACATCGCCCGCCGAGCCAGACTTCCGCAATGTTGTTGTAACGTCTGTCCTCATAGATTTCCCTTGGCGAAATATGGCAATGATAGTCGATTATCGGAAGCTTCTCTGAATAATCGTGAAAAAGATGTTTTGCAGTATCATTATTAAGCATGAAATCCCGATCCATAAAACTTCTCATTTTCTTCCTCATTCCTTTCGTTCTGACTGGATGAATTACAAGTGAGCGCTTGCCTTATGTAAGCGCTTACATATACAATATATCAGCATTTTTCTTTATGTCAATAAGATATTTTTAAGCGCTTTCAGAAATCCGTAGTACTGCGTTTCACCAGAGTACACGGAACTGTAAAGTGTCTTTTCACTTCACTGTCTCCCTGCAGCACTCTTATTACATTTTCAATAGTTCCATCGCAGATTTCTTCCGTATGATTATCGATGCTGGAAATTTCCGGTTCACAGCTTATCGCCAGTACCGAATTATTGTAGCCTACAATATTCATTTCCCTCGGGATAGATAATCCTCTTTCTTTTGCAAACTTCACGGCTCCGACTGCAATGCTGTCATTTGTGCAGATCACACTGTCAAAACAAGGTGCTCCGTTTTGCAGTAGTGTGTCCCGAACATAATGTATGTCATTCTTAACGTGAATCTTCAAATCACCTGTTACCGGCAGCCCCGAATCACGAAGAGCCTTTTCATAGCCTGCCATCTTTTCGTTCGAACTGTATGAATGGGAATCCGTCAGGAAAAGGATCTGCTTCCGCCCTTTTCCGATCAGTTCTCTGGTGACATCATATACAGCTTTGCAATCTTCGCAGACTGAGGAATAAATATTTGTTCCTTCAACAGCTCCGTTTATTATGAAAACCGGAACCTTTTCCGCAGCCTCACGGATGTAATCTGTTTTGGAATGATCCCTGCCGGAACCTGCATAAGTCGAGCCTACAAGGATAAGGGCATCAATATGTTTATCTAGCAGCATATGAATATGCTGTTCTTTCTGTTTTGTCTCAAAGCCACTGCAGCTCAGGATGCAATCATATCCGTACTTATGAAGACATCCTTCCAGGTAGAAAACAGCTGAAGACATATAAATATCAGATATATCAGGCACCATGATCCCGACTGTGTGCATCGTATTGAGTCCCAGTCCCTGCGCGAAAACATTTGGCGTATATCCGGCTTTATCGATCACATTAAGAACCTTCTGCCTCGTCGTTTCGCTGACCTTATCGCTTCCGTTCACTACCCGCGACACCGTAGCAATCGAGACTCCTGCCATTTCCGCTATATCATAGATATTCATCCAAGCCCTCTTATCTGGTCTTTATCAATTGGATAGCCATATACTGTTTTCCGGGCAGTTCAATTCTGAAACTACCGGAATGAGTACCTCTGTCCTCGACTGTCATGTTCCACGTATCTATTACATTGACATGAAATTCTGTTTTGTCGTCAATGTGAAAGTCTCTGAAGCGTGGCTGCATAAATGTATAATAGCAGAGATAGTAGCTATATACATCACAGAATTCTTCCTCTTCAGGGACAGCTACGACCTCGTCGAACCGCGCTTTATTGTATGGTTTGAGACCGATTCCCGGTGTCTGCGATAAAATTCCCTGCAGAAATTTTAACCTTTCAGCGCTCTTTCCATGGAGCACGCCGCCATGAGACCACCAGAGTTTATTATCCGGGCTCAAATATGTTTCACCGTGGCCCGCGTATCCGCCTCTGCATGAAGCTTCCCAGAATCTTCTTACCATTTCCTGTGGAGTGATGTTCCCCCATCCATACTGAATATCGCCTTCATATGCCATCTCATCCATGACAACAGGTTTGCCATACCTGGCTCTGTATTCATCCACAAGTTCTGCAGATTTATACAGATCCTGCCTTTGTATACTGCAATGTGTGACCCAGGGTCTTGTATAATCATACATAAGTTTGCAGTTATGTATCGACCGAAGATGATTGTAAGGGTCTTCTGAACATATTATTCCTGCATAGCGCTCCCAGTCTTCAAGTGTTTTGCCACCCATAAGATCATATTCATTTGCGAGTGACCACCACACGTTCCTGTACGCTGCAAATCTGGCTATGACATATTTCCAGTAAAGGTCATCCTCGTCCGGCTTCATCCATGCAAAACCCCAGCGATCATACGGGTGCATCACAATAATGTCAGCTTCTATGCCCATGTCGCTGAGCCTTCCGATACAGTTTTCAATATGTCTGAAATGTTCAGGGTTAAACCGCCTGAAATCCCAGTTATTGTTTCCTTCACCTTCTCTGCCGGTGTATTGTCCGAAGTTTTCATCATTCAGAATACTGCTGTCCATCGGTGTTCCGACATATGGGTAACTTCTGGGTTCTCCAAGGTTATAAGCATAATGTTTTGGGAAAATGCAGAATCTTATCTTGTTGAATGCGCCTTCCATGAGTGTCCTGAAAGTGCGCTCTATCATGTCATCGGACTGAAGTTCCCAGACATAACACGTAGTCCCGACCGAGTAATATGGTGTGCCGTCCTCATATGCAAAATGGTACCTGTTCGCAACTCTGACAGGTCCGTGATTGCCCTGCCTGGGAGCTGTGACATCGAACTCTCCCGAGATTGTTTTCCCTTCATTACCACAATATGTTCCTTCTATCGTGAACATATAGTGGCCTTCGAATGACGGCATGAATCTCACTTTATAAATCCCGTCTCCGTCATAAAAACCATTTACAGTTACTTTTTCATTTTTGCCGCAGAAAATGCCCTTTATCGTATAATCCGTGAAAGGATTTCCATCTTTTCTGCCTTCCACAGTTATTTCCTGGACGCACCATTTTCCTACTTCACTTCCAAATGTCATATCAAATGTTCCTTCCACTTTGAGATTACAGACTGTACCTCAGCCACGTGCGCATTTCACCTACGCCCCTGTTGTCCCATGCAAAATACGGGATGAATCTGACCTTGATTTCGTCGTCACCGGTTTGCTCCAGCGTCTGATACAAAACATTATCAGCGAAGTTGTTTTCCCCGATCTTATGAGCCTTTGTCGTGAGCGATAGTACATTTCTCCCGCATATATCAAGCTTTTCCTCGTCAAATCCATTACGCGGATTAATACATATATCATCGAGCGTGTCGATATTGCAGTCGTGGGTTTCCACACAGTAGACCATCGGGCCTTTCTCGACGACTGCCTGGCCTGTGTCCTCTTCAACGTAAGGATTAGCTATTGTAAGTCTTGCCGGCATATCAAGTTCGAGAACGACCTCAGCTCCCGCCGGATCCTCTATCTGTACTTCTTTATATTGTCCATCTTTATTATCAAAATTTTCTATAACATTCCCGTTAAGACTTATCCTTGCATGTCTGTTCCATGAAGGAATTCTAAGATAAAGCGATACCGGTCTGTTCTCCGTGGCTTCACTTATTGTAAAACGGATCAACCCGCTGTACGGATAATCTGTCTCTTCATTAAGCGTAATGGAAGCTCCGTCACCCAGACCTAGTTTTGCCTGACATTGCCCATATAGTCCTGTATACACTTTGTCGCTGGAACATGAAAATGCATATTCTGATGACTGCATAATCGTTCTCGCAAGATTTGGCGGGCAGCAATAGCTCAATATGTACTCTGATCTCGTCAACGGCCAGATCAGCTTATAGTCTAGTTTTTTGGTCCTTCTGAGCATGTTTTCGTAAAAATATTTTTTTCCGTCAAGAGACACCGCAGCCAGGTTCGTATTCAACATGGCTCTTTCAATAACATCGAAATATTCTGCCCTGGGTCTTACATTGAACATCCTGTATGACCACATGACGAGGCCTACCGACGCACATGTTTCGTTGTATGCTGTGATATTCGGCAATTGGTATTCGTATCCGAATGCCTGATGCACTCTCTGATCAGTAAAGAAATTGCCGTAAGGCGAACACCCGTTATACAAAGCACCGATACCGCCAGTGATATATATCTTTTTGTCTATCATGTTTCTCCACACTTTATCAAGCATGGACAGATATTCACCGTCGCCATCTTCGGCATACAAATCTGCCACTCCGGCATATAAATATGTAGCCCTTACTGCATGACCTGTTATCTTCTCATGAGTCTTGAGTGGAATGCGATCCTGGTTATCATCCATTCCATTTCTGACTCTGTCCCGCGATTCAATTGCCTGTCTCGCGAGCGTCAGGTATTGTATTTTCCCGGTTGTCCGATAAAGCTCGACGAGGCCCATATAATGAGACGGGCAGACAGCTGTCTGTGCGTCTCCGCTCTTCAGCGATTCATCATATGATTTCTGCAGGTAGTCCGCTGCTTTTTCTGCTATATTCAGGAATGAATCTTTCCCTGTGATCCTTTTATGAAGGCACGCCGATGTAAAAAGGTGCCCCATATTATATACTTCGAACTCATTGATGTCCCCGAGTCTTCCGAGTCCTTTACCCTGCTGCCCTTCAATTATCTGCTTTGTTGATATATACCCATCCGCCTGTTGTGCCTCACCGATCAGCCCTATATATTCATCAAGCTTCTCAAGTCTGTCGGCATCGCCCAGGTAGACCGCTGAATAGAGCTCTGACTCCATCCACTTATAAAAATCCCCATCACCAAATACAGTGCCGTCAAAGTCACCTTCTGTTCTGCCAGCTGCTATTCTGAAATTTTCCACGACATGACTTATGTCTTTTGAGTCGAACATATTCTGAAGATGCGGAACCATGTTTTCAGCGCATGCATCGACTGCATCCTTCCAGAATCCTCCTGTCCATCTCACTTTGTCATATTCCGGTGAATGAAGTTTTGCATACTTTGAATTTCTTGTATCAGTCAGCATAATTCCTGAGCTCCTCAGCCATATTCAAAACAAGCATATTCCAGTTTATAAATCCCCCATTTACTATGGGCTCTCCGGTAAACGGATCGTAATATTCATGCATACATCCTGTTTTTCTGATGTCATTTCCAAGAAGACTAAGGCTCCTGCTGCAAATCTGTCTTGCCTCTTCTACATATCCATAATTGAGCATTCCTCTGAACACACAATAATTGGCCACTATCCAGACAGGTCCCAACCAGTTAGAAGGATTATTGGTTGCCTCAAGATTGAACATTTTCTCGCGTTTATCAAGTGTCGTCAATCCGAATTCACTTCCGAATTCCACATCATCATGATAATGTTCAACAAGATGTGCTGCCTCATCCTCAGTAGCAAAGCCCGCGTACATCGGTAAAAAGCCGGACCAGACACCTATCCTTATGGGAAGTGTTTTCCAGAACACACCAAGTCCCTGATGAAACCAGTCGTATTTTCTTGTTTTGATATCTACATCGACAGAATAAAAGAAATTATCTCTTTTGTCATAGCATTCGTCATGTATTGATCTTATCAATCGTTCGCGTTTTGCCATTATTACATCTGCTTTACCAGGCATGCCGGCTTTCCTATATATCCCAGCTGCGCTGTTTAGTTCCATGACCATAAAACTGTTAAGAAAAATATTGGCAGTCGAGGATTTGGGTCTTCCAAAAGAAGCAGGATCATTATCCATGCCTATCATGATATCATCACGCCAGACGTACAGACCACAGTTATTGTTGAAATAATACCTGTCATAACACTCGAAATATCTGTCTATCTTATCAATAGACCCGCTTATCCAGCTGTAGTCCCCTGCCCACGATGAGATGAGGTCGATCTGCTGGCACAGGAACGGTTTATGCATATTCATGAGTATGCCATTTTTATGTTGCAGATTAAGATACGGCTCAGGAAGATCCTTGTTCTCTATCATCATTGGAATATAGCCATCATCCATCTGGTGATCAAGGAAATTGCGAATATTTCCTTTGGCATATTCCCATAATGATTCTTCACGGATATCAGGGGCTCCACCAAGTCTCTCATCATTTCTTTCACATAATGACTTGAGACCATATACACACCAATATGTATCCCAGTCCCAGACATTACCATCATATACCGAACCCGGGTCAATAAACGGGTAATGAATAAATCCAACAGGATCCTTCAAAACACTCTTATAGTTTTGTCTAATATATTCCAATACTGTTTTTTCATCATTACAGTTCATATCAATCAGCCCTTTACAGCCCCTGCTGTCATCCCTTCTATGATTGTTTTGTTCAGGAATGTATACAAAACAAGCATAGGAACAATACTCATTGATACAGATGCGAATATGGCACCCCAGTTCTTTGACCCAAATTCATCTGAGAAATAAAGCAGCCCTGTCTGTACGGTCTTGAGATTCGTATCACTGATAAATGTCATTGAGAACAACAAGTCATTCCATTTGAAGAAGAACTGCAGCACCAGAACTGTAACAATAGCATTCTTCATAAGTGGTACAACGACATTCCACATCAGGCTGTAAATACCACATCCATCTATTACCGCTGCTTCCAATATTTCATCAGGTAATGCCTTGATATACCCTGTAATAAGAAAGATTGAAAGAGAAAGACCAAACGCAATATATGTGACTATCAGACAAAATGGTGAATTTATCCAACCGAGCTTGTTGTATATCTGAAACAGAGGTATAAGTGCGATTGCTGTAGGAACCATGATGCCCAACTGAAAGTAATTATTTACAAAGCCCTTAAGCTTCCAGTTCATTTTTGTCACAGCAAATCCCACTGTCGTTGAGAATACAACGATAAAAACAAGTGAGATCAATGTGTAGATAAGGCTGTTCCTGAAGAACGTTGACATGCGCCCTCTTGTCCATGCATCAATATAGTTCTGAAAATAGAAACCTTTATTCAGTGAAAATGCCGGGTACATCGACCACTCGTATTGCTGTTTAAAAGATGCTGAGATCATCCAGAAAATCGGGTAAACATCAATTATCAGAATCACAGCAACAATCAATACAATCAAAACCTTGTTTAAATCCTTTTTAACTTTATATTTTTTCATAATGCATTGCCTCATTTCTTATTCAAAACCGTAAGGAATTCCAGTGTCTGATCAGCGTGATATCAATAATAACTTTCTGTTCTGTCAAATATCTTGATGATGCTTGACCCGATTATGCAAAGGAAGAAAATGAACAATGCTATTACCGATCCATATCCGACCTTGTTATATGAAAATGACGTCAGATACATATACATAGAAAGGGATCTCGTCGCATTTCCCGGTCCTCCGTTTGTCAACGCCATCGATGACTCGAACATTTTGACTGTTCCTGAGAAACTGAACACAAGACATACGATAGTAATTGAATGAAGAAGAGGTGCCATGATATACCTGAATAATTTGAATCCGCCACAACCGTCAATTCTGGCTGCCTCTATTACGTCATCAGGTATATCCAGAATAGCTCCGTAGAAAATCACGGCATAGAAACCTATGGCTGTCCAAATATCCATTGCACATAAACACCATAAAGCAGTTTTAGACTGTCCTATCCATGGCTGCACAAGATTTGTGAGTCCAAGAGCAGATAAAAGGCTGTTAAGCAGACCATAGTTCGGCTGAATCTCATAAATCTTTGAAAACAGCTGGCCTACGGCAACCGTAGGAAGTACGACCGGGAAGAATACAAGTGTCCTGATAATATTCTTTCCTTTTTTCAGCCAGAATTTGAACATCAACGCCATCGCCAGACCAAGGCCAACCTGTCCGAGCATTACAACGGCGATATACTTAACATTGACAACAAGTGCATCTTTGAAATTATTATCAGTGAACAGTCTTTTGAAATTATCAAGTCCACAGAATTCCCACTTCAGTCCCGGTGATCCCGCATAAAAAGAATAATAGAATGACCATATTACCGGAAGCATTACTATGCAGGAATAGACGACAAGACCAGGTATAACGAAGAGAGCGATCGCCTTTTTATTGCCCAATACGTTTTTCAATATTGACCTCCTTTACAGAAAAAAGCAGGGTCGCAATGACTTTTCATCATTCCTGACCCTGCTTCCGATAAACTATTACTGAGCGCTGTTATCTGAAGCGTCCTGGATCGACTGCATATATTCCTCTGCCGTCATATCGCCATTGATAAGAGTCTGTACATTGTCCTGTGTGACAGTGGAAACCTCTGAATTCATAGTTGCTTCGTACCATGTAAATGCTGATTTTGCTTTATCGATCTCATCAAGTACGAGCTTTGTGTATCCTGATACTGCTGATGTATCTGCTGTGTATGTATAGCCTTTAATGGATCCCTGCTTTGACATAGCCTCGTCACCCATGTGCTCCACAAAATACTTCAGGAACCATGTTGTAGCATCATCGTATTTTGATTTGCTGAGGCAGAGAATATTGCCGCAGTTCATTGAATATGAATCAGCCGCGCTGATTGACTCGTCCGCAACAGGAATATTGAAGAATCCGATTCCGTCCTCACCTGCAAGGTTAGCTGTAGTATCATTGAGGTTAGAAGTAAACCATGAGCCGTTGTAGAATATAGCAGCTTTTCCGCTCATGAGCATACTTCCTGCAGTATTCATATCAACTGTTGTAACACCTTCTCCGAAATATCCTTCGTTGTTCCAATCCTGAATCTTCTGTGCAGCTGCAACATAACCTTCGTCAGTATACTTGGCCGTTCCGTCAGCAGCGTTCGACATTGCATCAGGGCCAAGGGTTCTGACCGTATATGCATTGATCAGACGAGTAGCTCCCCACTTGTCACCTGCGCCACATGCCAGAGGCTGTATCCCTGCATCACTGAGTTTCTTGAGATCAGCTTCAAAATCATCCCATGTTGCGGGTGTTTCCGTAATCCCTGCCTGCTCAAACAAAGCCTTGTTGTACCAGAAGCCTTCTACATTCATGCCCAGCGGCAGATCATAGATCGAATCTGTTCCTGAAAGTGTCTTGAGCAGAGATGTAGCTGAATCAGTTACATATGAGCTGTCCCCGATCTTGTTGAGTTCTGCTCCTATGTCGACAATCTTATCGGCCTCTATCAGATCTACGATAGGAGCACCTGACTCATATGCGAACATATCCGGCAGATCATCCGATGCTACAAGGGTGGCAATCTTCTGCTTGAGATCATCAGCTGAAACGACTTCGTACTCATAGGTGAAATTCGGGTTGACTTCCTGATATGCTTTGCAGATATCATTGATCAGCACACCATTATCATTGTCTTCTGCCCAGATTGAAAGGATCTTTAAATCCTTTGACAGCTGGGGATCTTCCCCTGTGAAATCTGTAGCAGAAGCCACCGTAGTCGTTGTTTCTGCAGCAGCATCTGCAGCTGTAGAAGCCGCGGCACTTCCTGCTGCAGTTGTATCAGCTGCGGCAGTTCCTGATGATGTGGTAGATCCACAACCTGCGAGCATAGCAGATACCATGGCAATGCTCAGTACAAATGAAACCATTTTCTTCTTCATAAAAACCTCCGTTCTGCATTTTGTTATTATTTACATCCATTGATGTAAATTTGTTTCATAACTATACATTATCACGGCTGTGTTTTTGAACCAGTGGGAACTTTTTTGTTTTATTGTATAAAATTTTTAGATTTATATAATCTTTTAGGCACTTTGCACAATCAAACATCCTATGTTTAATGCAAGATTGTCAGCAACTCTTAATGACTATACTCTGATCGAGCTTTTGTATTCATTAGGTGTCATATTCTCATGTTTTTTAAAAATATCGCTGAAGTAACGGCAATCGTTATACCCTACCATCTCGCTCACATCTACGACTTTCATCCCCTTTGCAAGCAGTGATTTAGCCTTATTTATTCTCACTTTAGTAAGATATTTAATGAAGCTTTCTCCAACATTCTCCTTGAACAATACACACAGATATGCCGGATTCATATCAACGACAGATGCCACTTCGCTGAGTCCTATATCGCGATCATAATTGTCATTGATGAACGCCAATGCTTTGTCAATTGCAGAATGGCCGGTTTCAGTCATTCTGACTTCAGGAATGTGTTCCTGTTCAGCTTTTTTTATAATTTCAAAATGGCCGAGATTTTCTATTGATTTCTTAAGTTTTTCTATGGTAACAGGTTTGTCAATATAGTCTTTGACCCCCATCTGTAAAGCCCGTCTTGCATATTCAAATTCCATATATCCACTTATTACAATGCAGATCATATCTGGCATGAACTGCCTGACATCTTCAATCAGTGACAGACCGTCCATCCCTGGTATTCTTATATCAGTAATAAGAACATCCGGCTTCTTCTCAAGGATCTGATTTCTCGCTGAAATACCATCTGTTGCTGATCCGGTGACTATACAGTCCGGAATATGCCTCTCAATGATTGTTGATATGCCCTCAATCACAATTTCTTCATCATCAACAAGAAAAATCCTCTGCATAGTCCAATGCTCCTTATAAGTTCAATCTTCGTCACCTGACAGACACGCCTCTTCAGCTTCTTCAGGCACCACAACTGTCACAATTGTTCCTTTTCCTTTTGTACTGCTGATTTTCAGTCCATATTCCTTCCCGTAATAGAGTTCAATTCTCTCTTCGATATTCTTCAATCCATACCCTTTAAGAGCTGCTGAAACATCCTCCATACCTACTCCATTGTCCTCTACGGTAAACACAAAGCGTCCGTTTCTACGTATTCCGCCTACCTTTATCCAGCCTTTTCCAATTTTTGGCTCAAGCCCATGATAAAAAGCATTCTCGACCAGCGGCTGGATAATAAAGACCATTATTTTGCGGTTCATTATTTCTTCATCAATATTCAGAATCAGAGAAAACCTGTCTTTGTATCTGAATGACTGGACTTTCATATACGCTTTCAGTCTGTTTATCTCGTCACTTACAGTAATAAACTTCTCCCCTCGATTAAGACTAAGCCGGAATGTGTCAGATAGAGCATGAACCATTTCTGCTATTTCTTCTTCGCAATGTATCACAGCCATGAAATAAAGTGCATCCAGCGTATTATAAAGAAAATGCGGATTTATCTGTGTTTGCAACAGTAATAGCTCCGACTCTCTCTCTTTCAGCTTTGTCTTCAGAAGTTTATCGTTCAGTTCATGGTTGCTGTTCACCATCTTCTTGAACTGATTTCCTATTTTTCCAACCTCGCTGTTATCAAAGACCTCTTCAATGTCATAATTACCATCACTGACCTGTTGAATAGTTCTCTCAAGTCTTCCAAGTCTATACGTCAGAGATTTCGAAATTCTATATGATAAATATGCACTGAGTCCGACCATAGCCAAACATAATACTGCTATCATTAACCCAATGTATTTTGTTGTTCCAGACAGATCTTTTTTATCAACAACGTTGACCATATCCCATCCACTTACTTTATTCTCATATGTCGTAAACAGATAGTGATTTCCTGTGTCATGACCTGTATATGAATCCATTATTTTCTTCAGGCTCTCAACCGAATCTGTAGAATAGACTACTGTCGGATATCCGGTTTCTGATCTGTGTTTTTTATCAAGTATCATATATCGACCAGTCGAATAGCCTTCATCGTGTGTTCCTGTAGTTGCACTCAGGCTTGATTTTCTGATGTTAAATACCAGAAATCCCATAACCTTCTGCGTATCAGGATCAATCATTTCCTTTACCATTGAAAAGGATTTATCTGCATCATCTTTATCTTCTTCACTGAAAAGAACATTCTCCCCATAAAAAACTTCTTTTCCGTTAGCATCTATCGCGTCACTGACCCATGACCTTTCAAGGATGTTTTCCGAGCTATAATACTCATTGACACTCGACCGGTTCAAATCGTATTTGCTGACAAATGACAGGTTGCCGGCATTGTTGACAACAAGAATATCCCTTATGTCGTTATTGCTACTGCTGTACTTCAGAAGAGCTCTTTCCATAATGACTTTATTATTTCCGAACGTTTTGGTTCCTGTCTTTTCATCCATAAACAGTGTCTTAAATGTCTCATCATTAAGCATTGACCTTGCCTGATCGGCATCATTATTGAGTTGAAGCTCAATAACATTACTGGCTATCTGGAGACTGCTTAAGTGAATGCTCTGGTAATTTGACTCAATGACCTTTCTCGAATACCCGTAAATCACAGAACCAAGAACCGAAATTATACCAATGGAAACTACTATCATTGCAAGAAATATTCTGCTCCTGATACTCGTTTTTTGAATTTTTTCTTTTGTTTTTCCTGATAATTTCATCATCACCTCAGGTAGAATAATCGCCTTATTATTAGTTAGCATAACAATTGATCAGCTTTATTTATATGATTAATACAGTAAATTTTGCTTTATTATTTGCTTAATTATATTTGAATGTGTATTATTGAACAATCAGGAAGGACAATCGATATGAGTATTACAGCAAAAGAGCTGGCCGCTGAACTAAATATATCTGCTACTGCCGTATCAATGGCTCTCAACAATAAACCCGGTGTAAGTAAAGAAACAAAAGACATGATCATACGGGAAGCAGAGAAAATGGGATACGATTTTTCGAGAATATCCCGAAAGAAAAATGAGTCAGGAGATATTTATTGCATAGTATACAGGACCAGCAATGCCATACTCAAATACACCCCTATCTTCTCTGAGATTACTGATGGTATGGAGCAGGAATGCCGTCATACAGGGCATCGCCTCAAAACACTCCAGATTCAGGAGAAAAACAATGATATCGACAGATGTATTGAAGAGCTCCGCGTATCAGGCTGTATAGGTGTTATTCTTCTGGGAACAGAGATCACAGCAGATATCTGCCGGCGTTTTCTTTCTCTTTCTGTTCCAATAATTCTTCTTGATTCATATTTCGAATCCGTAAAATGCAGCAGCGTACTGATCAATAATGCTCAGGGCGCATATGTCGCCACTAATTACTTGATTGACCGTTGCGGTCAACAACCTGGGCACCTGCGTTCCTCTTATCTGATTGAAAACTTTGAAGAACGCCGGAACGGCTTTACCCGTGCTGTCAGAGAACATGGCATGTCAATAGGGAAGTCCGTCGTTCATGAGCTTTCACCTTCAATCGACGGCGCTCTCACCGATATGCTCGAGATCATCGACCGTGGAGACCCGCTTGCTTCATGCTATTTTGCTGATAATGATCTCATAGCGATTGGCGCCATCAAGGCTTTCAGGCTCCGCGGCTACAGGATACCCAATGACATCTCAATCATAGGCTTCGATAATATTACAGAAGGACGTATAATCGACCCTTCACTTACTACTATTGATATTCCCAGAAAATTCATGGGGCAGGTCGCCGTTGACCAACTGCTGACACAGACAGCTACAAGTCTTCCCTACACAGTAAAGTTAGAAGTGTCGACAAGCCTTGTAAAAAGGTTTTCGGTCTGATTCGTCATATGTTATATCAGTTTTTCAACTGCCTCACGCAATGTTAAATCCGCTCCTACATTTCCCGGAAATATAACGTACGGGATTCCCGGGAATTTGCTTCCTTCGTCTGTCTTCCAGACCGGCACGCCAGGCATTATCTGCCCCATTACTTCCGCTTTCTTTACTCCAAGTGCTTTTGTGCCAACATCTGATGATGTTATTCCGCCTTTTGCAACAACAAACGACGGTACTGAAGAAAGTTTTCCTACGCAATTCTGAAGGGCCTCACTTATCTCCACACTCCTCATAAGAGACTTTTCCGGTGTGTCATCCTTAAGTGTCAGCTCTTTTCTCTTTGTTGAAATGCAAACAGTTTTGCCTGCTCTGATCATTGCGTCTTCTTCTCTGACTATGCGTTCACATTCCTCATTGAGCCGTCCAGTTTTAAGTACAAGGTCACTGTCCATTTCAATGAATTCTATAGTGCTCAATCTATGAAGCTCTTTCAGTTGTTTTGTCGTCTTATCAGTGTGACTTCCGACAACAATAATTCCTCCTCCGGTGTTGTTCTTTGTAATCAACTCATCATGACTCAGTAACGGTCTGTCGCTTATATTACCCACAGCCTTGACAAGAGCCGCTGCCGACCTGATCATGAATCTTTTTCCAGTCTCCATCGCCCGGAACAGCGCAACTGCAAAAACCTTTACATCGTAATCGCATGTTGCGTTAACTATAATCTTATTAAATCCATTCACACCTGTGAGTATCTCGCATATTGCGTCATAATCCATAGTGCGTAGAAGATACAGAGAAACTGACAAAACAGATTCCGCCTTGAATTTTCCCTGTGTTTTTTCTTCGATATACTCCCGTAGATTGCTTGAGTTATATCCAAATGTCCTGTCTCCTGCAAACTCCGTATTTGCACATGGTATCAGTTGTTCAGCATAACGGACAAAATGCGTGTCATTGAAGGTATACCGCCCGCCCTCATTAAAATAAGGACAAAGTATTTCTCCGTCAGTTGCCACTCCGCTTTTCTTCTGTATCATCTTTTCAAGGGTCTCAGTCTCTAGAGGATAGTGACCTCTGAGCGTGGAATCACCTCGTGAGATCAAAACAAAATCAACCCCTGTCTTATGTGATACACTGATCAGGTTTTCCGCTATCTCCGTATGTGCTTTCCTGGTCTGCTCTGCGGTAAAGCTACGGCTGTTCGTAAGGATAAAGAACAGATTTCTGTCTTCTTCAAACCCTTTGGTCAAGCTATCTTCAGACCAATCTGTATATACACTGACATCATGTACAGTCTGTATTCCTGTAGGATCGTCATCAAGAACAACGACTTTCCTTTTATTTTTGTTTGATGCATCTCTCAGGTCAGAGTCAATTCTGTCCTTCATTTCCTGCGAATATGAAAGAACTATCCCGGCATCCGCTGTCTTTTCGTTCATCACTTCCTCCGTTGCTGTGCGTTACAGGTTTCTCGTTATTCCGAGCAGTTTTCTTGCTTCGTCCGGACTCATTGTATCCATTCCTTTTGAGCGGATAATTTCTGCTGCTTTCTCAATAAGCATGTAGTTATGATCGACACGCTTTTCAGGGGACAGGTAATCCGAATCCTCAAAACCTATCCTGACCGAACCCGCGCCTTTTTCGAGGGCGTATTCCATCAGATTCCAATTCTTTCTATGTGCCTCGGTATAGCCCCAGATAACGTCATCCTTGCGGAAATTGTCGAGCACACCACTCACAAGATGATCAAGTCCTGCGCGTGTTGCCGGCATCTCACCATCGTGCCCCATGACAAGAGCAATAAGCATAGGCTTTGGAAAATGGTATACTTCATCAAGTTCACGAAGCGTATTTGCCATTCCCACCTCAAACAGTTCAGTCTCTGCGATCTTTTTGTTACCTATGATCTGCTGAACACAGAATCTTACATCTTTTATCGGATTGCAGTAAACTGACTCGCCGAGATTTACTGATCCCACATTCAGACTGTTTGCCTCCACCCATGGAACAAAACAGGGCTGGCACCTTTCTTCAATCGTAAGATCAGATACACCTCCGGTTGAAATTTCAATTACAATGTCACATTTTTCGCGTATGAGATCTACTGTTCTCTTAAGGACAGTAAGATCCGGTGTCAATGTGCCATGCTCATCCCTTGCGTGCAGATGGACCATCGCAGCTCCAGCTCTATAACACCTGAATACATCATCAGCAATTCTGTCAGGTTGAATGTTTTTATCTCCAGCGCTTACTGGTGCCACAGAAACTAATATCTTCTTCATTTTTTCCTTTTCCTGTCATTTCCAGAGCTTATAATGCTCCTTCACGACTTCATCAATATTCTCTGTTTTTCCGTCCCTTATAAGGTCCGTCAGCTTCCTGTGAAGACTGCAAAACTCGCTTTTCCTGCCTGAATTTATCCATTCAGTCACTGCCCTCTTTCTGCTTGGCACGGTTAGTCTTGTAATGTAACCTGTTACACAATCCACGAGTGGATTATGAATAATGCTCAGTATTGTTGTGTGAAAACTGAGATCAAGTTCCAGTATTCTGTCTGCATCCGGATTTTTGGTCTTCATCTCAGCATCCATATTGTCAACAATCGCTGTCAGCTTCGGAATTACCCTTACCGATTCAGGATTCTGCATGGCTAAATGCAGCGTGCCGACATCTATGACATATCTCAGCTGTACAAAGTCTTTCCAGTTATTTGAGCTGAATATCAGATTATACAGCAATGGATCCAGCATCCTGTCATTATAAGTATCAGAAACAAATGTGCCATCAGCTCTCTTTATATACAGTATTCCAAATGCCTGGAGCTGTTTTATTGCCTCACGTACAGAATTTCTTCCAACACCATATTTCTTTGAAAGCTCCGGTTCCGTACTCAGTCTTTCTCCCGGTTTGATTTTCCCACTTATGATTTCGTCGATAATCGCATCTACAACGTGATCTACCGCTGAAGGTTTTTTCATAATCCTACATTCTTCCCTTCCTGATCAAAGCTTCCTTAAGTGCAGCCGCTCCAAATCTTGGACTTCCCAATACCGGTTTGTGGAATCTCTCAGTCAGATCCGGCTCAGCGTATGCCATACTTCCCTGTGCCAGTACGATCACATCCACCTTATCTATGATTGTAGATGCGGCCCCCTGGAGCCTGTCTTTGAATTGTGCCTGATCAAGACCAAACGCTCCATCAACAAGGCAATCTACAATTTCTACATTTCTTTTCATTTCACGGGCGACGCGCCTTACTGTATTCTTTGTTGGTTCAAGTGTAGTCTGAAGCGTCGCCATAACACCAATGCGTTTTCCAATCCTTACTGCCTCTCTGCACATATCCTCATCTATCCTTACGATCGGTACACCAATATAATCTGCTACGCTCTGAGCACAATCAGCCACTTCTCCGACGCTTGAGCAAACATTGAGGATTGCGTCGCACCCTTCTTCAGCGGCTTTCATATACATTCCGATAAGTCTTGATGCCGGCTCAGTAGTCACATAGCCCGCATCCCTCACCTGCTGCAGTATTGATGGATCCTGTTGATTGTATAATTCTACATTATCCCCCAGCTTTCCTCTGACTTCTCTCTCAACATCAGAAATCAATTCAGGTGTAGTGCTCGTATATACTATTCCGACTTTCATGTTCCTGCCCTTCTTTCTTAATCATTATTCAAAATTGAATATAAGTTAAAAATAAACATAGGATGTTAAACATCCTATGTTTAGAATAGTGTTACGATTCGATTTAGTAAATATGCTATATCAACAAATTCCTGTCATACTTTTTGTGAGAAATGATTATTTTCAGGCTCTTGCCATCTTTACAATAGCCGCTGCTTCTTCCGTCTTTTTCCGAATTGTTTCAAAATCTCCGGCATTTATGAAGCTGCTCTTTACCATCCATGATCCGCCCACGCAGAACACCTTGTCTGACTTAAGGTAGTCACTGGCATTATCTGCATTTATTCCGCCCGTCGGCATGATCTTTACGCCGGTAAGTGCAGCCGTGACCGCCTTTATCATCTGAAGTCCGCCGCTTTGTTCAGCAGGAAAGAACTTCAGGTGATCAATTCCCAGTTTCATTGCGGCAATCATTTCAGAAGGGGTCTGCGTACCAGGACAAACAGGGATATCCTTTGACAAACAATATTTCACGATTTCAGGATCAAATCCAGGTGAAACAATGAATTTTGCACCTGCTCCTACTGCTCTGTCCACCTGGTCGACAGTCAGGACCGTGCCCGCTCCTACCAGCATTTCAGGATATTCCTCAGACAGTATTCTTATCGATTCTTCTGCGGCATCAGTCCTGAATGTGACTTCAGCAGCCGGGAGCCCGCCTTCCATAAGTGCTCTTCCAAGAGGCCTGGCATTTCCTGCATTATTAAGCACAACGACAGGGATGATTCCTGTCTTGCCAAGCCCGTTCAAAACATTTTCAACCTTTTGTGAATTAGACATATTGTCCTCCATGTCTTAGCGTTATCCTACCTCTGGACTCTTGCACCTGCGCCGCTCATCACAGCTTCAACTTCCTTAAGGCTTGCCATCGAAGTGTCTCCGGGTGTCGTCATTGCAAGTGCGCCATGAGCTGCGCCATAGTTCACCGCCATTTCAGGATCTCCGGTCGTCATAAGTCCGTATACAAGTCCTGATGCAAAACTGTCTCCTCCACCTACTCTGTCCATAATCTCCAGACCATTGTATTCAGCCGACTGGTAAAGCCTGCCATCTGCCCAGCATATTGCTTTCCAGTCATTGACAGTCGCTGTCTTCACAGTCCGGAGCGTAGTGGCAATAGCCTTGAAATTCGGGTACGCTTCAGCGGCCTTGTCTATCATTTTCTTATATCCGTCTATGTTCAGTTTCTTAAGCCCATCATCCTGCCCCTCAACCTTAAGCCCGAGACAGGCCGTGAAGTCTTCCTCATTGCCTATCATGACATCAACGTACTTTGCTATTTCCTTATTGACTTCCTGCGCTTTTTCCAGGCCTCCTATTGCGCTCCACATAGATGGTCTGTAGTTCAGATCGTAAGAAATCACGGTTCCATATTTTCTTGCAGTTTTGATGGCATCTATGACTGTCTTGCAACTCTCATCCGATAATGCTGCATATATTCCACCTGTATGCAACCATCTGACACCAAGTTCTCCGAATATATAATCAAAGTCAAAATCCTTTGGTGTCGCCTGTGAAATTGCGGTATTTGCGCGATCAGAGCAACCAATTGCCCCACGGATTCCATAGCCTCTTTCTGTGAAGTTGATACCATTGCGGCAAGTCCGCCCGATACCGTCCGTTTTCTTCCAGTAGATCAGCGAAGTATCAACACCTCCCTGCTCAATGAAGTCCTTCATGAGTCTCCCGACCTCATTATCAGCGAATGCTGTTATGACGGCTGTATTCATGCCAAAACATTTGTGGAGTCCACGTATTACGTTGTATTCTCCACCTCCATCCCAGGCACGGAAACTTCTTGCAGTGCGGATCCTGCCTTCTCCCGGGTCAAGGCGGAGCATTACTTCGCCCAGTGAAACAGCGTCGAACTTACAGTCTTTTTTGTCCTTAAGTTTCAGATCCATGTGGTCATCATTCCTTTCGCATGCCGGTTTTGTGTGCATGTTTCATAATGTGGAATTATGTTTCGTAATATGATAGTTACATTATCAATGCGTTGACCTCTGTTGTCAAGTGTCATCCCTCTCAGTTAACGTTCTTCTCAATGCTCTTTTTTGTCTCTATGAGTTGTTCTGACAGCTCATTTATGCGGCTGTCATCCATCCTGCTGATCGGTGCAGATATGCTGAATGCATATTTTGTTTTGAATCCGCAGATTGAAAGCGAGCATGCAATGCAGCGAACACCAATCTCATTCTCTTCATTGTCCAAGGCATACCCCTTTTCTCTGATCGAGCTGATCTCATTCATAAATGTTTTGATATTTGTAATGGTGTTTGGCGTCATACGCTTTATGCTGGATGAATCCCACAATTCTTTGATTTCTGCATTTGTCATTACGGCTGCGATTGCCTTGCCCACTGCAGAACGGTAAAAAGGTATTCTGCTTCCAATGCGTGATACCATCCTGACCGTATTCACGTCAGATTCTTCCTTATCGACATATACTATGTCTGAGCCCTCAAGTTCTACAAAATGGACTGTTTCACCGGTCATATCGCACAGTTTTCTCAGGTATGGACGCACCATCTTGTTTATATCCATGCGATCCACAATGTGGTTGCCCATATCAACAATTTTCATAGATAACTTATATTTGCCGTTTTCGCCGTTCTGCAAAACATAGCCCATGTATTCCAGAGAGCATAAAACACGATGAGTAGTGCTCTTGTTAAGGCCCAGTCCATCAGCAATATCGCCAAGTCCCGACTCCCCTTTATCAGCCAGGAATTCCAATGCTCCGAATAATCTTCCTGCAACCTGTATTGGATTCTTATCTTCAACTTTACTCATTCTTTTCCACCATGCCTCCAATGCGTCATTTCCACTATATGACACAGTTTATCGCATCACGATAATGTCTGTAAACTAAAGGTCATCAATAAGCAAAAACTCCATTACAGTTATAGGCATAACAAGTCCTACTGCTGCCCGTGCCTCCTTTTTGTACACAGGATCACGATACTTCTTGCCTTGACATCCAGAAAATCCTGTACTTTGTTTACGCGTTTTCTCGAGCTTGCAGTGTCCTCGATCCTGTACCATGAAAACCCTTCCGGTATGACTGGCAATTCAAAACTGTGGTCTTCCCAATGTGCATTCACAGCCATGTAAATGTAGTTATCATTTTTTGTTTTGTACTTCTTTGCGCTTTCCGCAAACATGACACCAAACACAAGATTTGGAGCACTTCTGTCAAGATCCCATGCCCTTTCGCTGTGGAAGGAAACCTCCGGGTAACCAGTTTCATTTGGCGCTTCGTCAAAACTACTGTTACGCAGCACCGGATGCTCTTTCCTGAATGCGATCATCCGTTTGCAGAACTCAAGGAGTTCTTTTTCTGAATCAGCCTTATCCCAGTTGAGCCATGAAAGGCTCGAATCCTGACAGTAAGCGTTATTGTTACCCTCCTGTGAGTTTGCAAATTCATCACCCGCAAGTATCATCGGGATTCCTCTGCTGATCAGGAGAATACTCAGCATGTTCCTCATCTGCTTCTCCCGAAGTGCAAGGATAGCCTTGTCATTTGTTTTGCCTTCTTCCCCGCAGTTCCAGCTGTTGTTATCATTACCGCCGTCCTGGTTGTCCTCTCCGTTGTCCATATTGTGTTTTTCGTTATAAGAAACAAGGTCGTTCAAGGTAAAACCATCATGACAGGTGATGAAATTCACTGAAGCATCAGCCGCACGATTGCCATACATGTCTTTTGAACCGCAGAGCCTCAGATATAATTCCGGCGCACAGTCCCAGTCACCTTTTACAAATTTTCTTATGCAGTCCCTGTATTTGCCGTTCCACTCTGCCCATCTTCCCCATGACGGGAAGCTTCCTACCTGATACATTCCACCGGCATCCCAGGCTTCTGCAATAAGTTTGCTCTTGCCAAGAACTGCATCATGAGCAAGCATTTCAAGCAATGGCGGTGATGTCATCGGAGCTCCGTTTTCATCTCTTGAAAGAATCGATGCAAGATCGAAACGGAAACCATCTATGTGATACTCGGCCACCCAGTAGCGCAGACAGTCAAGAATACAGTTCCTTACAATTGAATTGTTGCAGTTCATGGTATTTCCACAGCCGCTGAAATTGTAATATTAGCCATCAGGCGTCAACAGATAATATGTTTTGTTGTCTATTCCCCTGTATGAAATGTATGGCCCGTTTTCGTTTCCCTCAGCCGTATGGTTAAATACCACATCCAGAATGACTTCGATTCCATTCTGATGGAACTGAAGTATCATATTCTTAAGTTCATCAGCTTCTAGACCCAGCGGACTGGATACAGCATATCCGGCCTTGGGAGCAAAGAAACCGACTGTCGAATAGCCCCAGTAATTGTAAAGCTGCTTCTCGTTCACCACCCGGCTGTTGTCGAATTCGTCAAATTCAAAAACAGGAAGAATTTCGACACAGTTTATCCCCAGTTCCTTAAGATAAGGGATCTTACTCACTGTCCCTGCAAATGTCCCCGGATGTTTGACTTTGCTGGATGGATCCTTCGTAAATCCCCTTACATGCATTTCATATATGATGGAATCCTTAAATGGAATTTCCAGCGGTTTATCACCTCTCCAGTCAAAATCCTGGAAGATCACACGCCCTCTGTGTGGAAATTCGCTATAGTTATCATCTCTTTCTCCCCACACCGTTCTTCCTGAGATTGATTTGGCATATGGGTCCAGCAAAACTTTTGTGCGGTCAAACAGTTGACCTTCCTCCGGTTTATAAGGGCCGTCAAAACTATAGCCGTATTCAATATCCTCGATGTTAAGTCCGAATACCATCATTGAATAAACATATCCGATCCTGAAATCATCGGGGAATGGTATTCTGAGGAAAGGCTCCTTCTGACCTGTGTGATAAAGAACAAGTTCACAGGCTGTCGCATCCTTTGAGTATATCGAGAAATTGATCCCGTTCTGCACAAGACTGGCACCAAACGGAAGAACACGTCCAACTCTGTACTTCACACCGTTGATTTCATGAGTCGGAAAACTGTCAAGTTTACTAATCATCTGCTTTTCTCTCCCAATGATTGGAATTATACTGAACATAATCATTTATTATTACTTTTAATGAAATTATAGAGCAAATTTCAGAATGTTTGAACTAATTCACAAAACCGACATTTAAATGCACGAAACGTACTTTGCATATACTCTTGCACAATTGCGCAGATGTGATACAATGTATTTTGTTAAATAAATAACAATGTATTGCTTAACAACAGTTCTAAGTTAACAGTCGAATGAAAAGTGACCCACATCCGTGGGCGAAAGGAATGGTGAACACTATGAAAATTGAAAACATCAAAGACATCAATAAGTTCTTTCAGGTAATCGATAGCTGCAAGGGCAAGGTAGAACTGGTAACAGGTGAAGGCGACCGCCTCAACCTCAAGTCAAAACTTTCCCAGTACGTCTCACTTGCAAACATTTTCTCAGACGGCAGCATCAAGGAACTCGAGCTCGTAGCATATGAGCCCGAAGACACCCAGAAGCTTATCAACTACATGATCAATCAGTAATAAGTTGTTTTTAAAAAGAACCGGGTGCCGATCATTGCGATCGGCACCCGATTTTTTATGGCTTACAAATATGTACATTATGATATGTCAGAAACCATTTCAAATGTTATTCAGATCATGCCTTGTATTCCTTCACTCCGAATGACTTTCTGACACATCTTCTGAAATCAAACAGGTCTTTGAATACCCCGTCCGCTATCATCTGAGTGCCAAGGTTGCCAATTGCTGTGGCTTCACCCGGGCCCGCGAGCACTGTCTTCCCGGTGACTGAAGCCGTCAATTCATTGAGCCAGACAGCATTTGAACCGCCTCCGACAATATTAATTGCATCGTAATGCTTACCTGTTATCTGCTCAATTTCCTCAGCAGCTTCCCTGTAGCAGACAGCCAGCGATCTGTATATGACCCTTGCTATCTCCCATGGTGACTCAGGCACCTGCTGCTCCGTTTCCCCGCAGGCTCTCTGGACTTCGAGTATCATCGACATCGGAGAGAGAAATCTTCCGTCATTTGCCGGCACTATCGATTCTATCGATTCCTTAGCCGCCATATCGCAAAGATGTCCGAATCCATAATCCTCATCACCGGTAAAGTCCTTGTATCTGTATCCCGTCTCGAATTCTTTCTTAACGGACTGGATCATCCAGAGCCCCATGATATTCTTGAGGAAGCGGTAACGATGGTCATAACCGCCTTCATTTGTAAAGTTCGCTGCCATTGCAGCATGGCTGCAGTCTGCTTCTTTTCTCTCGGTTCCCATAAGTGACCAGGTGCCGGATGATATGTAAAGTGTGTCATCCGCATCTGTCGGAACGCTCATGACAGCCGATCCTGTATCGTGTGTTGCGGGCAATACTACTGCGCAGTCAAAACCCACTTTATCTCTTATTTCCAGCTTAAGCACGCCGATCACTGTTCCCGGCATTGAAAGAGGTTCAAAGAGCCGCTTCGGATATCCAAGTTTTGTTATAAGCTCTGTATCCCACTGTCCCGTAACTGCATTGACTAATCCGGTCGTTGAGGCATTTGTATACTCCTGAGCCTTCACTCCGGTCAGAAGGAAGTGAAAATAGTCCGGAACCATCAGCATTGATGCAGCGTTTTCAAGGTCTTGCGGTGCCTCTTGTTTTGCCGCCATGAGCTGGAACACAGTATTGAAAATCGCCTTCTGGATTCCAGTCCTTGCGTACAACTCGTTCTCTGGAACGACCTTGTAGACCTCAGCATCCATTCCCTGAGTCCTTGAATCGCGGTACGCATAGCATTGGCCGATCCGTCTGTCGTCTTTATCAAGCAAAACATAATCGACCGCCCAGGTATCGATTCCCATAGATGTCGGAATCTTTCCGAGTTCGGCGCATTTCTTCATGCCGTTTATGATCTCGTCAAAAATTCTGTCAGTATCCCAGACAAGATGTCCGTTCACTGTATCGTTTCCGTTGTAAAAGCGGTAGACTTCCTCGTTGACCATCCTGCCGTCTTCCATGTGTGAAAGAATATGTCTGCCGGAAGACGCACCGATGTCAACTGCAAGGTAATACTTAATTTCTGCCATATTGCCCCCTATACCCGTTTTGCCAGAACATCTTTCTCGTATTTCTCGCAATCCGCAAACCATTCGTTCTCAGTCGGGACGCCGTTCTTCTCACAGTAGTAATCCCAGACCGCTCCGAAAGGAAGAGTTTTGACTTCTTCGCGCAGGCTCATGAGTTTTGTGAAATTGCGCTTCTCCTGAAGATCTGCCATCTCTTTATTGGGAGTGAGCTCAGCGTACAGCAGCGCCTTCTCCATATTTCTCATGCCGTTCGTCCATGCCGACACGCGGTTAATGGAAGCGTCAAAATAATCCATTCCAATGAAGATCCTGTCAGCGCCGTTGCGGACGATTTCTTCAGCCAGCTCGCGCAGGTCATCATTGAAGAGAACTACATGATCTGAATCCCAGCGGACAGGGCGCGAAACATGAAGGGCCATCTTATCATTGAAGAGAAGCATCGAAGAAAGCTTGTCAGCCACGTTCTCTGTCGGATGGAAATGTCCTGTATCAAGCAGGCACAGAAGATTATTCTTTGCCGCATAATTCATATAGAACTCGTGAGAGCCGACTGTCATTGATTCCATGCCGATCCCGAAGACCTTGGATTCAACAGCGATGTAGACTTTGCTGTGGTCATAAGGTGTTGCTATGATCTGGTCGAGAGAATCCTTAAGTCTCGCTCTCGGTCCTTTGCGGTCAGCCGGGATATCCTTGAATCCATCCGGAATCCATATATTCATGAGGCAGGGCTGGCCTGTCTCTGTAGCCAGATACTCTGAGATTCTTATAGAAGCAACACAGTGCTCGATCCAGAACTTTCTGATTTCCTCATTCTCTGATGATAGTGTTGCTTCCTCAGCAAGCGGATGTGAGAACAGCGTAGGGTTGAAGTCGAGACCGAGATTATTCTTCTTGGCGAGTTCTACCCACTTTGCGAAATGCCTCGGCTCAAGCTTGTTGCGGTCTGCCCACTCTCCCTCATCAAAAATAGCATAGCTTGCATGCAGGTTCAGTTTGTGATGTTTGCCCGGGACGAAGCTCAGAACTTTCTCAATATCCTCGAAAAGTTCCTGTGGTGTGCGAGCGCGGTAAGGATAATTTCCTGTCGTCTGGATCCCGCCCGAAAGCGGTCCCTTGCGGTCAAAACCTGTGACGTCGTCACCCTGCCAGCAGTGCATGGAGACAGCGATCTTGCCCGCATCTTCCATTGCCTTGTCAACGTCTACACCTACCCCAGCGTACATTACTTTTGCATCTTCATATCTCTCTTTGATTGTCATGTCTGTAACCCCTTTCTTTGTTTGGTTTACTGTGAAGTATTTACCTGCACTTTTCGGAGATTAGCTTGTTCCCCGGGTATTTCGGCCCTCCAAGGCTGCTATCCGGGCCTGGATTACCTGCACTTTTCGGAGATTAGCTTGTTCCCCGGGTATTTCGGCCCTCCAGGGCTGCTATTCTGGCCTATATTACCTGCACTTTTAGGAGATTAGCTTGTTTCCCATATACTATCATGTCTGTTCTTGCACTATAATGTCCGCATTTGAGCAAATCAGTGTCCTTTTTTGCATATTCGCAGCGATGATTATTGCATTATACTGTCCCCTGCTCTATATTCAGTATATGGACAAAAAATTGCTTGCGCGTCTCGACGCGATAACAGATGAAGAGAAGGCCATATTGGCCGGCCACAAGGATATCGACAGGACTCTTTACTACAATCCGGCTGGCAGGAAGAGCGATGTCATTGACTCATCACTTGTTCTGCAGAATGGTAAGCTGATTGATATAAGGCCTCATGTCCGCTTCGTTCACTTCCCGCGTCACACTCACAATTTCGTCGAGTTCGTCTATATGTGCCAGGGCTCGACGACTCACATAATAGACGGCCAGAAAATCGTCCTCAAGGAAGGCGATCTGCTCTTCCTGAATCAGCACGCCATTCAGGAAATAATGCCGGCCGGCCGCAATGATATCGCTGTCAATTTCATGATACTTCCGCAGTTCTTCGATACAGCATTCCAGATGATTGGGACTGAGCCCAGCGCACTGCGCGACTTCATCATCTCCTGCCTCACAGACAAAAATTCCGACGGCAATTACCTGTATTTCGCCGTGTCCGGCATCACAGAGATCAGCAACCTCATGGAAAACCTGATTCTCACCATGTACTCTGAATCCCCCAATAAGCGCAGCATCGCGCAGACCACAATGGGCCTGCTCTTCATGAACCTCATGAACCACACTGAGAAAATCACAGTCTCGTTTAATTCATATGAGGAAGACATCATCATCAAGCTGCTCTCCTACATTGAGACAGAATACAAAGATGCCACTCTCACCTGTTTTGCAGACAAGAATGGCATCGATCTGTACACTATATCGCGGCTCGTACACAAGCGGACCGGCAGCAATTTCCGTGAGCTCCTTCAAAACAAGCGGCTCACCCAGTCCTGCTACCTGCTCCGCAGCACAAAGCTCCCTTCATCGGAGATCGCAGTCTCCGTCGGCTACGAGAACGTAAGCTTCTTCCACCGCCTGTTCAAACGTGTTTACGGTGAGACGCCCGGCGAATACAGAACCGGAGGCTGAGCCCGCCGATCGTACTGCGAGCAAGGATCAGACGTGCTGCCTCGCAGGAACGATTGGCGTAGAGCCGCCGGTTCTGCGCCACTTTACCATGCAGAACCGATACAGGCCAGCCGATCGGACTGCGAGCAGCACGTCTCACTCACTTTCGCTTGTCCGCCTCGGCACCCTGATCTCCACATCCGTCCCCTTGCCGTAAATACTCGAATACTTCAGCCCGTAACCCGGGCCGTAGATTACGCGCAGCCTCCTGTGCGTGTTGTAAACCCCGATGTTCGTGCGGTCAGTTCTCTCCGCTTTCTCTGAAAGAATAGTACCAAGCTGCTCTTCCTCAATTCCGATACCATCGTCAGAAATCTGAATGATAATATCATTCCCCTCACTCCATGCCGTGATGACTATCGTTCCCTCTCTCGTTGTTTTCTCCAGTATTCCGTGCAATATGGAGTTTTCAACGATTGGCTGGAACGTAAGTTTTGGAATAATGCAGTCATTCATTTCATCCGGAATATCTGACACAAAATGAATCCTGCCGTTGAATCGCATGTTTTGCAGCTGAATGTAGAGCGTGACATGCTCTGTCTCTGATGCGATCGTGCCGTAAATGCCCTTCTTGCTGAGCGTCAGCTTGTAGAATTTCGAGAGCGCCTGGATCGCCTCTGTCACCTCCTGCGGTTTACCCGTCTGTGCGCGCCAGTTTATCATATCCATCGTGTTATAGAGGAAGTGCGGATTTATCTGTGCCTGAAGTGCGCGGATCTCCGACACTCTCAGCTCCTCGGCGTCTTTGGCCTGCTGCTCTATCATAAGATTCATCTTGTCCGTCATGTAATTGTATGACGTTATCAGGTCGCCTATTTCGTCATGCGTATTTGATTCAGGAATCCGCACCGGTGGCTCTCTTCTGACCTTGCGCATCTGTGAGCTCACGACATCAAGACGCTTTGTAATTGATGATGACATGAATTCCGCGATGACAAGAGCCACGACAAGCATCAGCACATACAGAAGTACAAAATTAATGATAACCGTGTAGCCCTTCTGCCTTATAGGTGCCGCCGGCAGCACTGAGACCATTATCCAGTCGCTATTACCCAGCTTGTGGCAGCCTGTATAGACTTCCGTATCAAGTATTGTTTTTGTAGTGAACTGATTATAGCCCTGCTCGATCTCTGAGGCCGTGTCGTAACTCATCCTGTATGTACCGGACAGCGGATCATTCGAGGCCGCAACAAGTGATTCCCTTTCATTTATTATGTAGTACACACTGTCATTTATAGAAATGCCGTTCTGCAGTGTATTTTTGATGTAATCTCTGGAGAAATAAACTGCAAGATAGTTCTCACCGGCATTGCTTCCCGCCTGACTCAGCCGGTATATCAGTGCAAGCCCTCCGTATTCTTCATCTGCTCCCTTCAAATAAAAAGACGGGCAAAACAAGCTGTCCTTGTCGCTCCCATCGAAAATCCCGTGCCAGTATGTACCCTTGGTCTCTGAAACAGGACGGAATATCTCGCCGAGTGTCCCGTTGTAATATGACTCCGGCACATTGTCCGAATAAACATGAATGGCGGTTATCAGTTCATCCTTTGTCTGCTCATTTACAAGCGCAACAAATGCATCCCTTTCATCCTGTGAAAGACTTTCCATATCACCGTCGCCGCCTTTTGAAATCGGATCAAGATAAGGATTATCCCTCAAGGCGCCGGCAATCGTCACGATCTGATTGAGCGTCGCACTCACTGAAGCAGATGTCTGCAGCGATATTGCCTGTTCCTGTTGAATGGAGTCGTTGACGATCAGGTTATATATCCTGCTGTAGAATAACACCACTATTACAACAGTCGGTATAGCTATGAGAATAATATGTGAAAACAAGAGTTTTGACTTGATTGATAAATTACTGAAGAATTTTTTCAAGGCAGCATTTTCTCCCGGTATTCTGAGGGCGTAAGACCCACATATTTCTTGAAGCTCTTGCCAAAATAATTCCCGTCCGTGTATCCCACATCTGATGATATCTCACTGATCCTCGTTCCCTGATTTTCAAGAAGTCGCTTGGCCTTCTCTATCCTGTATTCAGTTATATACTGATTGAGAGTCTGATCAGTCTCTTTTTTGAACATAGTACAGACGTATGGTGCGGAACGATTCACATAATCGCTTATTGTTTTGACTGACAGCATCGGATCCATGTAATTTCTTGCGATGTAATCCTGTATTGCGAAGATAGTCGAGTTCTCAGCCTGCTGATCTGACAGCGCATCAAAATACTCTTTTGTCTTTTCACATAACGTTTCATGGAGCTGATAAAGAGTGTGCGCGTGATCAAGATAATCAAGTATAGTCTCTGATTCATGCGTTGATATGTGAGCACTCCGCGCAGCGTTTTCCAGTGCTATGAATAATTTATAATAGTCGTCCTTCACCTGATTCGGCAGAAGCAGCCTTGCCGCGCTCCTGAAGTTTTCCAGGATCCTGTCAAGGAAAACAAGAGTACCGTCGCGGTCTCTTTGTGACAGCAGTTCTCCGAAATCGGAAGCGTAACGCGCAGTGTCACTCACCCTGGCGGCCTCTTCATCAGCAGTCGGAACTATCAGGCTTCCCCTGCGGAAGAAGAAACTGCCCTGCATCAGTATTACTGCAGAGGTGTATGAATCATAGGCTTTTTCCACACCCGTTCTTATGGAACCCAGCGACAGGAAATGTTCGCCTGCATCGGCAAATATCTGGTGGATCTTCCTGGCGATATGCAGCATGAGTTCATCGTTCATTCTGGGGCCGTACATAAATATAATCAGGTATTGATCGTATTTATTAGTATGCAGTTCCTTCAGCCCATAATTGCTGATATAGTCATCTACCTGTACGGTAAACCCTTCTATATCCGGGAAGTCATCGACTGTATTGCCATTTGTGAACTTAAGGAGCATGACGTCAAAACAAGTTCCCGCCCCGAATGTGTATCCGAGTTTTGAGCATTCAGCCTCAAGTGATTCTTCACCATGGAAATCGTGGCGTGACAGCAGTGATATCATTCTGTCCTGCGTTTTCATATTGCCATGTCCGATATTTTTTGCGCTCTCGTTGTACTGATGATACTGCTCCAGTGCTTCGCGTATCGCATCTTCCAGTTCCAGCAGATCCAGCGGCTTTTCAACGTAGCGGACCGCTTTATACCTGATAGCGGCCATAAGGTATTCCTTATCGGAATATCCGCTCATGAAGATCACACCTGTCTCCGGCAGGAATTTGCGCAGTTTCTCGACCATCTCGGTTCCATTCATCTGTGGCATGCGCACATCAGTAAGTACGACCTCCGGCTTGTATTTCTCCGCAAGCTCAAGGCCTTCCCTGCCATCCTGTGCTTCAAGAACGGTATCGATCTGAAAACTGTCCCAGTTTATTGACGCTCTGATTCCATCCCGCGTCAGTTCCTCATCATCAACAATAAGTGCTTTGTACATACTTTTTTCTACCGTCATCCTCAGTCATTCAATTGCATTCATGATTATAAGAAACGTGTAACACAATGTAATTTACATTTTTCGATATCATCATAGCATAAAGGATCGGCAGCAGAATATCTGCCGCCGATCCCATTAGAAATTCTGTGCTGTTTAAAGTCCGCAACTGATCAATAAACGTCTTTCCAATCAGCTATGTTATCAGCATTGAATTCAAAAGGAGGCCCAAGGATGATTTCTGAACCGTTATCACCGGCATCTGTGAGTGTGTAATCACCCATATCGCCAGCTGTGAATTTCTCGCCTGTTGCTCCTGTAATTCCGCCGTTAACAAGTGCGATTGCTGTGTAAGCTGCAAGGTCGCCGAGTTCGATCGGGTTCCAGAGGAACATGTAAGGGCATGAGTGAGCGTCATCATCACCGATGTACTCAGCCATTTCTGAAGGAAGGCCGAGGCCTGTGAGCTTGACTGTTGACTTCTGATCCTGAAGTACCTTTGCTGCAGCACTGATACCTACTGTTGTAGGAGCGCAGATGACCTTGAGGTCAGGATAGTTTGTAAGGAGAGCCTGAGTCTGGTCTGTTGACTTCTGGGGTTCATCATCGCCATATGCAACTTCAACGAGCTCGAGGTTTGCATATTTGCTGTCTGACTCCATGAGAGACTTCATAGCATCGATCCATGCGTTCTGGTTTGTAGCCTGGCTTGTTGCTGAAAGAATAGCGAACTGGCCTGAGCCGCCTGAGATATCAAGAACAGCGTCCATAAGAGCCTGTCCGATTTCCTGTGTGCCTGCCTGGTTTACAAATGTCTGGCGGCTGTCAGCATTGACCTTTGAGTCAAAGCAGCTGACTTTTATTCCTGCATTCATAGCATCCTGCAGAGCTGACTGCAGTGCGTTCTCATCATTTGCAGCGATTGAAATGCTGTTGACTCCCTGAGAAATAAGTGACTGGATTACAGATACCTGTGCATCTGCTGTTGCAGCTTCGGGCTCTTTGGAAATGCATGTGCCGCCTGCTGCTTCTATGACTGCCTTAAATCCTTCGATCTCTTTTTCGTTGTAAGGGTTGCCGGCTGATTTGACTACGATTGCAAATGTTTTGCCTGTCGCGTCCATTCCGCCTGTTGCTTCTGTAGCTGCTGCAGCACCTGCTGATGTTGCCGCTGCTGTTGCTTCTGAAGTTGCTTCTGTTGCTGCCGCTGATGTTGCCGCTGCTGCGGTATCAGCTGTTGCTGTGCTTGTTGAAGAGCTGCTTCCGCAGCCTGCAAGAAGTGATGCTGTCATAGCAACTGCAAGCATTACTGTGATGATCTTCTTTTTCATTTCTTTCCTCCTTGATTGATTTATGAGTTGTTTTTATACGTTTCACCTTTGGCCTTAAGGTGTAAGTATCGTTAATGATTCACTGACTTAACCGACATTCCTAATTCAATTCACAATTCGTTTGTGGTCTTCTGATGTAGTATTGCATACCGATCGTTTGTCATTCTACCGCTTTCATCTTTTGTTTTGCCTTGAAAGAGCTCGAGATGCCGGGGATGAGGACTGCGATTATGAGCAGTGCCCCGATTATTACAAGTATCAGCTGCGAGTTCAGGTTGATCTGTCCAAGTGCTATACGGAGCAGAACAATTATGAACGCTGATATGATGCCTCCGATAAGGTTGCCCTTGCCTCCTGTAGTCGCGATGCCTCCGAATACCGCCATGGCGATGACGTCCATTTCAAAGTTCTGGCCTGTCGTCGTGTTGGCTCCGAAAAGTGCCGATGTAAGGAACATTCCGCAGAGGCCTGCCATAAGGCCCATGATCGTGTAGACGATGAGGCGGCACTTCTGGACATTTATTCCTGCGTAGTGAGCAGCTGTCCTGTTGCTTCCTATCGCGTAGAGCTTTCTGCCGAATGTGGTCTTTGCAAGGATCACTGTGAAGATCACGGCCGCGATTATTACGAGGAAGAAAACAATCGGTACTATTCCGACTTTTCCGGCAATTGCGTTGTATCCTGCAGTGTTCTTGAGCGATACAGATCCGCCGCTGCCAAGTGTTATCTCGGCAATCCCTCTGAATATTATCTGCGTCCCGAGCGTTACTATCATCGCGGGGAGTTCTGTAAATGTCGTGAGAATTATTCCGTTAAGTAATCCGCAAAGTGTCCCGACTGCCAGGCAGGTAAGGAATGAAAGTCCCACCGGAAGCCCCGTGTTGCAGACAAAACATCCCATTGTGGCGCTCAGGCAGACTATAGAGCCTACCGAGATATCGATGTCGCCGAGTATAAGAATGTATGCCATCGGGAACAGCATGAATATCTCGCAGAGGTACTTTGGCATTTCTCTGAGGACATTTGTTACCGTGTAGCTCGGAGAAATGATCGAGTTAAAAATGTTGAGTGCTATGAAGAGTATTGCAAGTGCGCCTTCCCAGCTGAGCAGTGTGCTCTTCAAACTGTTCTTTTGTACTGACTGTATTGTGCGTCCTGATTTTCCGGCCATCTTACATTGCCCTCCTTTCAAGATTCTGTTTATCCATCATTCTCTGTGTCACTACATTAAGGATGACGACTACCAGAATTATGACGCCCTTTATCGTATTCTGAGCGATCGAATCGATTCCAATGAGGGGAAGAGCTTTGGCGATTATTGCCATTATCAGTGCGCCTATGAATGTTCCGACGACGCTTCCTCTGCCGCCGCTCATGCTCACGCCGCCGATCACGCAGGCTGCGATGACATCCATTTCCTTGCCGTACTGCATGTTGGGCTGGGCTGACGCGTAAACAGATACTGATAACGCACCTGCGAGTCCTGCGAGCAGTCCCATTATCCCGTATACAGCGGTCAGGGTGTTGTTGACATTGATGCCTGAGATTCTTGCAGCCTCAGCATTGCTGCCGACTGCGTATATCTTTCTTCCGAACTTTGTCCACTTCATCATGATGAAGAATATCACGTATACAACTACGAGGATCACATATGGCCCTGCAGATTGTCCGAAATCAGAATACCCGGCAACGTCTGCGCCGCTTGCCCATGAGCTGTTGCTTATTACATATGCGAGGCCTCTCCAGATATACATGAAGCCCATCGTGCAGATGATAGGTGTGACCTTTCCTCTTGAAATGATTATTCCGTTCAGTACTCCGCACCCGATCCCTATTGCCATCGCTATTACGAAAAGAAGGAACGTGTTATGAAGTATATCGTACTTTTGAAGAAGTCCTATCGTCATACCTGCAAATGCGAGCGTTGATGTTATCGAGATATCAATTCCGCCTGTCAGCAGTACGCACAGCATACCGAGTGCCATGATCATTGTCAGTGAATTGTTCCTGAATATCTCTCCGATGTTCTTGATCGACATGAATGTCGGATTCATGATAGTCACGACTACACACAGCACTATCAGAACAAGTACGAGCGAGGCTTCTCTGGATTTCCCTATTGTTTTCCAGATCGATTTCTTCTGCGTTTTACTGTTCATGAGTGAGCCTCCGTTTCCGCATGCTCATGTTTTGCCGAGTTCTCCATAGAGAGTGTGAGAATGCCTTCCTGCGTCGCTTCGCCCCTGTCAAGGCAGCCTGTGACTCTGCCGTTGCACATCACATATATCCTGTCGCACATTCCGAGTATCTCAGGCATTTCCGATGAGATCATTATGATCCCGTAGCCCTTCTTTGCGAGCTCGCCCATGATTCCGTATATCTCGGCCTTGGCTCCGACATCGACGCCCTTTGTGGGCTCGTCCATTATGATGACCTTCATGTTGCTCTGAGCGAGTGCTTTGGCAACGACCACCTTCTGCTGATTGCCGCCGGAGAGTGAGCTCGCCTGTTCGAAGATCGTCACCGCTTTTGTATCGACTTCCTCAAGATACTTTTTGGAAAGTTCGTTCTCTTTCTTATTGTCATTGAACCCGTGGCTCGCAAGTTCTTCCTGTATGGGGAGCGTTACGTTCCTGTTAAGTCCCCAGCTTAGGATAAGGCCCTGTTTCTGCCTGTCTTCCGGAAGAAGTATGATTCCTTCCTTCATCGCATCAGCAGGTCTATGAATGTGAAGCTCTTTTCCCTGAAGGAAAACCTTACCTTCATCAGGCTTTGTGATCCCACAGACGCTCTCCATTGTCTCCGTGCGGCCCGCGCCTACAAGTCCTGTCATTCCTACTATCTCGCCTTCATGGACATCGAGTGAAACATCCTTGAAGAAACCTGTGCGGCTCATGCCTTCTATACGGAGCAGTTCGTCTCCGATCTTAACTTCCGGCTTCGGGTACATATCTGATATCTCGCGGCCGACCATTGCTTTTATAAGATCAGCGTTCGAGATCTTGTCCACGTCATATGTTCCTATGTATTGTGAATCTCTGAGAACAGTGACTCTGCTTGCCAGCTCGTACATATCTTCAAATCTGTGTGATATGAAGATGACCGAAACTCCGTGATCCCTGAGCTGTCTTACTATCCTGTAGAGCTTCTGTGATTCATTCTGTGTAAGAGATGCTGTTGGCTCGTCAAGGATTACGATCTTGGCATTTGTTGAAAGAGCTTTGGCGATTTCCACCATCTGCTGCTGGGCAACTGAAAGGGCGCCCATCTCTTCTGTCGGTCCGAAGTCCGCATCAAGCCTTCCGAGAAGCTCTGCGGCTTCATCGTTCATGACCTTCCACTGGATGAGCCCATGCTTCATCTTCTCATGACCTATGAAGATATTCTCTGCCACCGAAAGCTCCGGATATGATGTCGGGTGCTGATAAACTGCCGCTATTCCGGCGTCAGATGCATCCCTGGGTCCCTTGAAATGCACTTCTTTGCCTTCGAGGATCATCTTTCCTTCCTCGGCAGCATGCACTCCCGTAATGACCTTTATGAACGTTGACTTTCCAGCTCCGTTCTCCCCCATCAGCGCATGTATCTCGCCACGCCTCAGATCGAAATGAACGTTGTCGAGAGCTTTGACGCCCGGGAAGATCTTCGTTATGTTCTGCAATTCAAGAATCGTATCTTCTGCCACAGTCGCCTCTCCTTTCTGAAACCTTTACCTATTCCTGCTGCCTGTCCAACTCTATCAGTGGAACAGGCCTGAATACTGCCAGCCGCGTTCTCACTGTATTTCTCTTCGGCCACGATTGCTGACCCCACGCGGCGGCGGAACACAGCATGTACTTGGAACCCTTATATCATGTTATAAATTTAACATTTCGCCGCCTCACAAAAAACGGTAAAATTATTCGATTCGGGGTAAATTTGTATGCTATAAGGGTCGAGGATAGAATCTGATTTCATGCTCGCATGAAAATCAGATTCTATTTGAGACCCAACCAAACATGAGGCTGAAGCGGTTTGCGCAGCAAATCAGCGAAAGCCGAATGTTTGGAGAATTGCGAAAGCTTCCGCAGGAAGCGGAGCAATTCGTATAGCATATGCGATTGCGAAAGCTTCATCTCTTTGAAGCGGAGCAATTCGTATAGCATATTGTGTGTGAGACCCAACCAAACATGAGGCTGAAGCGGTTTGCGCAGCAAACCAGCGAAAGCCGAATGTTTGGAGAATTGCAAAAGCTTCCTGCGGAAGCGGAGCAATTCGTATAGCATAAAAACCTGTGGCAACTTGTCATTCATCTATCCTGGCTTGTTTGGCAGGGTTTGGATGAAGCCGCAAACCTGTGACAACTTGTCATTCATCCACCTTGGCTTGTTTGGCAGGGTTCGGATGAAGCCGAAAACTGCTACTGAAGAAATCTTCATCCATCCTGGCTTGTTTGGCAGGATTTGGATGAA
>Ga0172377_10000397_pt1 | contig 40541 bp, 26 predicted proteins | sample Pumphouse3metaG_FD_119749 | JGI IMG/M metagenome (GOLD analysis project Ga0172377, IMG submission 119749) | Leachate microbial communities from a municipal landfill in Southern Ontario, Canada - Pumphouse #3 metaG | ecosystem: Engineered > Solid waste > Landfill > Unclassified | place: Canada... | reverse complement strand
CTTTTGATGCTGTATTTACCACTCTAATCTTTATAAAAACACTCCTTAGTGCGGTAAATTTACTTAAATAAAACATTAAACCACTGAAATACAATGATTAAAAAACGCACTAAATTTAAAGGAAACAAGTCAGGATAGATATACTTTTTTTAGATTCTTCACTGCGTTCGGAATGACAACAGGTAGTTGGGATAAGGAGTTCTTCACATAGGCGGCTTCGCCGCCTATGTGAAGAACTCTCTGTTTGTAAAGAGCTCCACGTCATTTCATGCGTCAGCGAGAAATCTCACACGATTCTTTACAACTGCTTGATGTCTGGAGAATCATTTGTGTTAGTATCAGTTTGTTAGAGTTAATACTGAATAAAGTTCTTCCTTTCCTTAGTGTTTCATTAGTTTTTGCACCCGCCAGCGTTCTCCGTCCCAGAGGCGTACTAAGTACAAACCTGCCGGATAAGACTCCAATGCTATCTGATGAAAACGTCCCTTAGCCGGTGCCTCATATAGCGTACGCCCTGTAGGGCTGATGAGTTGTAGCTGCATAAAAACGTGAATGTCATGCTCGGGTAGCTTTACCCATGTGCTGAGTGTAGCAGGGTTGGGGTAAAGCATGAAGCCTAGGGCAATGTTTTGCTGCCGTTGCTCCGGAAGACTTACGGTAGTATCTTGTATTTCGACAAGCCAGCCATCTCTTGCACCATGGTAATTGCAGTTGACATCATTGCCAGCACCTAGCACTCTAGTAGCTAATACATAATGGTCGGGAGAAATGACTTCAATATTCTGTATGATAGTTTCGGATAAAGAGCCAAAACATTGGGACCAAAGCAAATCCCCTTCGGCAGAAATCCTATATAACACTCCTGTATGACCCGCATATGGTTGATTACAACTGACATCAAAGTTATCGGAGTTGGAATGACCACCAATCAAATAAGTGCCGTCTTCAAGTAGTTTTAAAACTGTAGGAGTGTCTATTTTTGTACCTCCCAAGCAACGCTGCCATTCAATAATACCTCGGCTGTCCGTTTTTACAAGCCAGGTATCCCAGGTCTTTTTATCATAACCATAAAAACAATCAGCATCTTCATTGTCCATGTCTGTTATACCTACAAAAACATAGCCACCAGCGGCTGTTTCTATTATCCCATTAATGCTTACCCCATAACATTGTTGCCACTCGATTTCCCCTCTTTTGTCAAGCTTGAGCAGCCAGCCCGTCCAGCCTCTGTCTAATGACAAATCTTCATTACAATAAATGTCGCCATTTATTGGGCCAGCGGTCAATCCTGCCGAACCACCCAAAATATAGCCGCCATCTGAAGTCAGACAGATAGAATAACCAGAATCGTTACCCGTACCCCCATACGTGCGCTCCCAAATAATGTTGCCCATACTGTCTAACTTCAATACCCAGGCATCGTAACCGCCTTTATGATCTGAAATATCCCCGTCGTAAGAACCTGTGTAGGCTGCAATTATAAAACAATCTTCTTCGTGGTCATGAATAATTGCACGAGCAAACTCTTGATGACTTCCTCCATAACATTTATCCCATAATTTATTCCCGAGACTATCTGTACGAACCAACCATAAGTCACTGGTTGCACCACTAGGGTTGTGATTGCATCCCACATCCCCGTCAACTGAAAATGTGTCACCAAATAATAAAAAACCACCATCTGGCAAGCGAAGAATACTGCTCGGCATATCAAAGTCACTGCCTCCATAAATTTTCTGCCATATGATTTGCCCCGAAGCATCAGTTTCAAACAACCAAAAATCCTTTATCCCATAATTGAAAGGGAGGTCACCGTCTGATGATCCACTGCCAGCAAATACATAATATCCTCCTTCTGCTTTCTTGTACACATCCCATAATACGTCACTACCGGAACCTCCATAACACTGCTGAAAAAGAATATCAAACTCCTGTGCACATACAGAAATACTAATAAGCAATAGGGGTATTATAAGGAAAAGCCTTTTCATGATTTTATCATTTTTAAGAACAGGTATAGCCGGCTGTAAGCCGGCTATACCTGTTGGTTTTTAAATTTTATTTTATAAGTACTAGCTTTCATGACTTTAGAGAATAAAAGGATAAATCTTTTCATGATTGCCATCAATTATTGATGATTAGTATCTTATTAGTGAGAGGCAATTGGTTTTTCGCTTTCAATACGACCAAATAAATTCCGGTTCTAAAGTCCTTGTTATTGAGTTCAATTCGTGTTGCACCCGGAGCTATGGCAATTCGTTTTTCTAATTTGCCTAACACATCGTAAATCTCCAGTACTTCATAAGATGCCAATTGAGCGCCAACCTCCAAATAGCTTGTGTTTGTTACAGGATGTGGATATATCATTAAATGAGGCGGCTGATCTTGCTCATCTATCGAAGTTAATATAGGAAAACATGAGTTGAAATCCGGATTAAGATAGGTCATAGAACCTTCTTGATTTAAGCAAATCAATTTCCATTTCTGATACCCTGTCGGTTGTTCTTGAATGGGAGATAAAAGCCCTCTGGTGCTACCAATACCTTCAATCCATTCTTCAACACCGAAATCAAAGCGTTTGCGGTAGTTACCATCAATTAAAATAGAGTCAATTTCATTAATAATAAAATAACTATAAGGATAAAAACTATAAATCCCCACAAAAAGTGTATCTCCTATAGATTTTGAAAAATCATATAATACTACTTCATCTATTATTGGTATTGTTGGGATCATAACGCAATCACAATCAATGATATAAATCCTTTTCATGTCGTCTTCCCGTATTCCACCGCAATACCGCCCGACAGATAGCGGATAAACAGTATCATTGAGTAAATAAAGCTTGGAATATTGAATATTGTTGTAAACAGTATCTCCTTCAATACCAAACTGATATGTTTCCACTTCATCAGGCTGCTTTGACGTAAATACCTCACTCCATATTGCATTTGAAAGCGGGAAAGGCACATATTCCTGGGCTCGACTTTCAGTAGCAAACAACGCAATAATTAGAGTGAATAAAAATGTGTATAAAAATCGTTTCATTATAATTTTGATTAAGTTTTCATTTTAATTTGGTTTCTATAATATGTTCCTTTTTACTCAGCTTGCCCATATCCTATAAACAAGCTGAGCTTAGAGCTCAAAGTCGTTCTTACCTAGCCAAAGAAAATGTTTTGTCGTGCAGTAAGGCACGAATTGATTTCGAAAAAGAAGAAAAAATAAAAGTAAGTGATTGCGACACAATAGGCCTATAGGAAGCCTTATAAAAGTCCCTTTTCCCGTTTCCGATGATGACCATAAGGAACGTTCGCAGGGGTATCTAAATTGTTGTGTCTTCATAACTAAATACTTGTGAGTTATAATTAAGCTTGCAATATACAAAGACTCTACGTAAAATTCAAGCAAAAAAAATGAAAATCCATTCGGTAGATTTGTAATGAATACTAACTAATTGGAGGTCTGTATATAAAACCTTATTTAGAATCGTTATAAAATACTGTTTGTCTTTTTTAATTATTTTTTTGATAAAAAAGTCTCAAAATCAAACATAAATAAGCGAGACTCACTGATTTAGATAATTAAAGTAAATTTAGTAAAACGAATTAAACATTTTCCTTATTTTAATAATTCGTAGTATTATATGAGCCTAAGTACCTATAGTTTTGAAACTGTTTCTGCCCATTCATAAAAATTAGAGATGTATTTTTTTTAGATTCCTCACTGCGTTCGGAATGACAACAAGTAGTGGGGTAAGGAGTTCTACACATAGGCGGCGCAGCCGCCTATGTGTAGAACTCCCTGTCTGTAAAAAAATCCACGTTATTTCGAGCGTCAGCGAGAAATCTCACATACGATTCTTGACGGCCTCATCTAAAAATTTTCTTATTGAAACTCCGGCTTTTATTTTAATATGTTTTGAGATAACTAATGCCATAAAACATATCTAGATATGCAATTTAATGGGATCTTCTTTAAAATGGAATAAAGGCATAGTCTGCAAATCACTTTTTGACACTCTGAACGCCTGTTCTATTCTGTCAAGTTCATGATAACGGTCAATACTAATTTTGTTGCTTGCTTTTTTTACTGAACTGCCTGAGCTTTTGATGCTGTATTTACCACTCTAATCTTCATAAAAACACTCCTTAGTGCGGTAAATTTATATAAATAAAATATTAAACCACTGAAATACAATGATTAAAAAAACGCACTAAATTTAAAGGGGACAAGACAGGATGAAGGCGTAGTATCAACACGGCCTCATCGCTTGATCTTACAGTTAGCTCAATCTACTTATTACCACCTGATATTTCTTTTAACTCACATTTTGTACTTCGTCCACCGTTAGCTTTTTTTCAGAATATCTTTTTTCACTATCGTCTATTAAAATTTGTTACATCATATCATATCTATCTTATGTACAATGCAATAGCATATAAAAACCTTGTCGCCCTTTTGAAGGTTGTTTTCTGGCGGTAGAAAGTCCATATGATGTGCAAAAAACTCATTAGATCAAAAAATAAGGGGGTCTGGATGCTCTGGTATGGACATTTATGTGTAATCACTGAAGAAGTTATGTGTAATGAAGCAACCTAAAGTTATATCTCAGAATATCATACACTTAACAATATATACCGTCAAAGTCAGAAGCAAGATATTTTTTGCAATATCAGTTGTTATCAGTTGTTATACAAAAGCATGCTAACCAAAGCTAATTGCAGCTATCCATTTCAAATACAATACATTCAATAAACCATTATGGCTATAAAATGTACTATACTTCAAATCAAGGCTTTTCGATTACTTACAATTGACAATTGTAATGAGCATTGTGTCAGTACCATTGTCTTTTCTTCAAACCAACCGTAAATAGCAATCCCAAATAATTTCCCGTCAGATCGTAATATCCTCTTGTGTCGGGCGATGTGAACAGATTTGCAAACTGATACTCTCCATAAATGGTATGCTGAAAGTTCATCACATAAATAAGGTTTGCTTTGAGCAGTACTTTCTCCAATGCATACGAAAAGCCTGTTCCAACGACAAAACTACCTTGAAAATTATTTTTAGGACTTTCTAATTTTAGACCAAACACTTCTCTTCTCTCCGATAGTTCCTCACTTATTACTGCATGTACAAATCCAGCTTCGCCTTTAGGAAAAAACATTGCTTTAAATCCAATCAAAAAAGAATTAAACGTTCTATTTCCGGATTGTATATTTAGTCGTAATAATACTGGGGATGAAAATGAAACAATGGAATACATTTTAGCTCTATCAATTAGATCTCCAATGTACTCAGGAAATAAATCATTATTGTATATTCTATATTTTACGCTATATACAGGTTCTAAGGCAACAAGCAGACCAGTTGTTATCGCCCATTTCTTTTCTGGATAAAAGTCATATTCAATGCCAGCATTAAATCCTAAGATCGGTATGTTTTCGAAAGTATATTCACCATATTGCGGTGTAAGGTAAGCCTTATCATAAAGAACCGGCCCAGCAACTATACTCCATTTAGAGTATTTTGACAACTCATTATATACCTTTTGCTCTTGTGAGCAGGCCGTTCTCAGTGAAGCAGCCATGAGTATTAAACCCATGACTGCTGATATTTTAAAAAACTTAATCATCTTGAATATATTAATAGCATGTTATCATAGCCGATAAGTTTTCTTTAAACCGATTGAGATTAGCAACCCCAAATAATTTCCCGTCAGATCGTAATATCCTCTTGTGTCGGGCGATGTGAACAGATTAGCAAACTGATACTCTCCATAAATGGTATGCTGAAAGTTCATCACATAAATAAGGTTTGCTTTGAGCAGTACTTTCTCCAATGCATACGAAAAGCCTGTTCCAATGACAAAACTACCTTGAAAATTATTTTTAGGACTTTCTAATTTTAGACCAAACACTTCTCTTCTCTCCGATAGTTCAAGACTTGACATTGCATAAGTCATTTCAGCCTCACCCCTAGGGAAAAACATTGCTTTAAATCCAATCAAAAAAGAATTAAACGTTCTATTTCCGGATTGTATATTAAGTCGTAGTAATACCGGAGATGAAAATGATGGGTTTGCATACATATTAATATGATCCGAATAATCTTCCTCAAAGTGATCATAAATGTCTATTTCTTTTAAAGTAAATTTCAGATTATAGACAGGTTCATACGCAAAATAAAGTCCTGTTATGAAGGACCATTTTGCATCTGGATAAAAGTCATATTCAAAACCAGCATTAAACCCTAAGATCGGTATGTTTTCGAAAGTATATTCACCATATTGCGGTGTAAGGTAAGCCTTATCATAAAGAACCGGCCCTGCAACTATACTCCATTTAGAGTATTTTGACAACTCATCATATACCTTTTGCTCTTGTGAGCAGGCCGTTCTCAGTGAAGCAGCCATGAGTATTAAACCCATGACTGCTGATATTTTAAAAAACTTTACCATGTCAACACCCTAATAGAATTATTCCCTGCATACTTGAAATATCCAAACACTGATTGGTTTTTCTCAGCGCGATATTGTGGAAAAGAACCCCATGATGCACACGTTTTTTCTATACTTTTTGCTTTCTTATATTTCCAAGTACACCAACCTTGTGCAACGAGTAAATTACAATCTTTATCTCTAAAATAGTATTGAAGTGCTACTCCTAGATCCATTTTATACTTTTTCCACTTACTCCCCTTTTTTTTATATGAAGTAATTTTAGCTGACGCCACTCCTTTCCATGGATAACTATGGAAATGAACATGTAATTTTACTTTCTTCTTTGATTGATAAGGATCCCAATAATCTTTGCCTTTCCACCAAGTGCAATCATCCCCACTTTTCATTCCATCATCGAAGTCAATATTCGTGGTAACCGTTGGTTCAAGAAGAGCTGATAAATCTCCATCTCTAATACGTATAAGTGTCGCAACATCCAGACTGTCAATTTTAACAAATCCCTTGTTGGTCAACTTTAACAAAACATCGCCTATTTTTACTTCACCTTCGGCATTTAATAATGTCATTTCAGCCATGTTAAAACTATAAATTCTTGAAGGATCAGTATCAAGGTCTAGATCTTCATTATCCAACCATTCAGCTTCTGCTACTTCGTAAGCTTTACGCATTGAAAAAGGAATGCTATAAGCATTCTCAAAATCAAGTAAAGGTTGATATTCAAAATATCCAAGCTCTTCTTCTTTATCATTCAAAGCATCATCACTTAAATTGCTCCAAGTTGATAAAAATGAATCTTCATGTTGTTCAACCAAAGCTTCTAACGCAGCAATGGTATTTTCATAGTGTTCAACACTTGTAAACTCAAGCAGAGTAACGCCTGTTGATTTACTTCCGTCAGTAAGTGTAACCAAGTTGATTTCACTAAAAACATCTGGTGTTTCGTTTAATGATTGCTCATGTAACTTTTCTTTTGAGCAAGCTGCCAAAATAAAGGCTGCAATCATCAGAATTGAGATGAACTTTTTCATTTTATAAAAATATTAATAACGCCCTACCTTGTTTTGCAGTTTTCGGGTCAACTTTTTCTGCCGTTAATCGCATTCGTTTAGGACTATTCTCGGTTCTGCTTGTTCTTTTACTAAAAATTGGTTGTTTTTACCAATTGGTTGTCTTTTCCAAATTGCTCATAACAATTGTGTACTCGCTACACAATTTATATTTACTTAAAAAATTAAGTGTATTTCAGTTTATTACAGTATACTCGTCTTACTCATCTTATCCGGCTCAAATAAGTTTCAGGGAGTGAATATAAGCATTGTATAGGCTTGCTATCAGCATCAAAATTGATCCTTATACTTATTTCGTTCCGGTTGTTAGTTTTCATGCCAATTCTATTGGATGTGTAGGTCATCAAATCAATAATGGCTGTAAAGATAAACAGAATTTTAGAAAAACAAATATTTTTACAAAAAAACTATGAGGAAAATTCAAATATCGTTTCCATACTATATAAAGTTCTGATTTCTACAGCTTTCATCCTTTATTTTAAAACAAAACTATTTGCAATCAGGCTGTGTTGTCTCGATTTTTATGCGTGGTGTTAGCTATACGGCAGCTTTTACCATCCAACATATAGTTGATAGCTGATTAAATGAACCCGGATTAATACCATTAGGGTTGAAGAAACCTTGTTGCTAAAGATAGATTCTATAAGCAAATAAGCGGTTAGCAACCACTGCATGCATGCTGAAAAATTATTTTTTTCTATGGAATGGCTTACTATCTGTGTGATAGTGACTTAAAATCTCCTTAGTTTTTTTTAACAATTTCAACCAAAAAGTAAACTATAAAACTAAAATAGTTTTGTAGTTTTGCCGCCTTATTGTGTTTAACCGTTTATGATGTCAGTAAAAGAAAGGGTATTGGCAAAAGCAGCTGAGTTATTTATCCAGTTTGGAGTAAAAAATGTTACTATGGATCAACTGGCTACTGAGCTAAGCATGTCGAAGCGTACTCTTTACGAATATTTTGGGCATAAAGACCAGCTTATTGTCGAGGCTTTTCTCTATATGATTGATCAGGAAAATCAGGAGTTGCTCAAGATAATGGATCAATCCGCCCATGTGGTTGAAGCCATGTTTTTCATTGTAAAGCACAAAAAAAAGTTACGCGATTCTCTACCTGAACTATTCTGGCAAGACTTAAAACGATATCTCCCTCAGTTGCAACAGGTCTATTTATCAAAAACAGAAGACCAGCAACATTATTCAGCATTTTACATTTTGTTGGAAAGGGGAGTAAAAGAAGGGATCTTCAGAAAAGAGATCAACTTAAAATTAGTAGATCAATTTATGCAGGAGATAATCGCTATAGTAAAGAACAGCCCACGGATTGCACTACTCCATCCCAAAGAAACCGAGTTATCGAATAATATCTTCATCCCCTATTTTCGTGGGATTTGCACGGCTAAAGGCCTGCGCTTAATACAAACATTTTTTGAACAAAACCTTGATATACATACCACAGAAAAATGAGAATCAAATTCATTTCAATAAGTATTTTCATCCTTCTTCAGAGCTATGTTGCACTGTCACAGGATGTATTGACACTTTCTTTGATGGATGCCCGTACGTATGCGTTGGATCATAATAAAAATATGATCAATTCGGGCTATGCCATCACCAAGGCTCAGCAAGCCTTACGTGAAGCCATTGCCAACGGGTTGCCCCAACTTGAAGCTTCAGCCGATTACACCAACTCATTAGGAGCTAAAATATCTATACGGTTTCAGGAAGGCATGCCGGCAGCCGAGATAGACATCAAGCCTCAAAGCAATTTTTACCTGAATCTCAATCAGTTAATCTTTAGCGGGAATTATATCGTAGGGATACAATTGGCCAAATTATCTAAAGAGCTTACTGCCATAGGTCATCAGAAAACCGAATTAGAAGTGATCTCAGCAGTTTCCGATGCTTATTATGCGGTGCTGCTTACAGATGCCTTGGTAGCTATATTGCAAAAAAACGTTGAGAATCTGCAAGATCTGTATCAAAAATCAGAGCCTATGTTACGTGTAGGGGTCATGGAACAGACTGACCTTGACCAGCTTTTCGTACAGCTCAATGCCTTACAAAACACCAAATCATCAGCCGAGCGTCAGGCTGAGTTGGCCAAGAACCTGCTTCGCTTGCAGTTGGGAGCTTCCATAGAGACCGAGTTAGTCCTCTCAGACGAGCTTACACAGCTCATGGAAGATGCTTCCGTAGAGAGTATCTTACTTGATGAGTTTAAACTAAGTACCAATGTTGACTTTCGGCTGATGCAGCAGCAAGAGGTATTGTCGAAAAAAATGATCGACATGAAAAGAGCCAATGCTTTGCCTACTTTGGTTGCATTTTACCGATATACGTATAAGCTGATCAAACCCGACTTTGATATGTCGCCACCTAATATGTTGGGCTTACAGCTTCAGATACCACTTTTCTCAAGCGGTATGCGGCATGCACAAACCCAGCAGGCAGTCATTGACCTGAAGACCACCGAAAATCAAAAAGCGTTGTTGGAAGACCAACTTCGCATGTCGGAAAAACAGCTCCGATTCAACTTGGTCAATGCCATTGAAACCTATGAGACACAGCTTACTAATATTGAGGTGTCGCGTCGGGTATATCAAAATCTGAAACTAAAATATCAACAAGGTATGCTGTCTGGCATGGAGCTTATCAATGCCGACAACAACTATCTGCGTGCCGAATCGGACTATATCAATTCGATGATGCAGGTACTCAATGCCCGTTTACAATTGGAAAAACTTTATGGAACAATACTTTAAAATAATTTGTATGAAACGTATCACCCCTTTATTATTGGTCCCGTTTATTTTCGCTGCATGTTCGGAACAGCCTTCACAAACCAAAGCTACCGATTCAACCGTCAAAGCCGAGCCGGTGGAAGTCACGACTGTTGCCCCTCAGCTTATTGCTCGCGATGTGGAATACACTTCCACTATATTAGCATGGGAAGAGCTACATTATGCACCTGCCTCACCCGGCAGAATTGATCAAATATTCGTTGAGGTAGGGCAGTATGTGAAAAAAGGTGAGCTGCTGGCGCAGATGGACCTCACTCAGCTACATCAGGCAGAAATACAGCTTAACACTCTCACAGTGGATGCAGCCCGCTTCGACACGCTGAACAAGACAGGCAGCATAGCCAAACAGCAGTACGACCAGATACAATCGCAGTTGGAAATAGCTCAAAGCAGTGTGGATTTTCTAAGAGAAAACACCAAACTGTTGGCGCCTTTCAACGGACTAATCTCAGGTAAATATTATGAAGCCGGTGAGTTATATTCTGGAGCCCCTATTCCTACCATAGGAAAATCAGCTATACTGTCGTTGGTCCAGATTGACAAACTCAAGCTGAGAGTAGCCATATCCGAAAAATATTTCCCGATGATACGTACAGGAATGCCGGCTAAAGTAACAACAGATGTATATCCTGATAAGGTATTCATGGGTAAGGTATTCAATATATACCCCGTTGTGGAGCCGGCAAGCCGCACGTTTATCATTGAAATTTCATTAGAAAACACTCAAGACCTTTTACGACCGGGTATGTTTGCCCGAGCCAACTTAGAGCTTGATCAGGAAGAAGCAATCCTGCTCCCTTCCATAGCTATTTTAAAGCTACAAGGTTCAAACGACAGGTATCTGTTCATCGAAAAAGACGGATATGCACATAGGATACCCGTATTGCTTGGAAAAAGGTATGATGATATGGTTGAGGTGATCACTGAGGAGCTTAAAGCAGGCGACAAGGTGGTTACCCGAGGGCAAGCACGACTGTTGGACGGGATGAGGGTAGAGATAAAATAAACGACCTAAAAAAGAAGCTGCTACGATGAGTATTTATAAAACCTCTGTTAATAAACCTATCAGCACATTTATGGTGTTTACTGCCATAGTAGTGATGGGTATCTATGCATTGATCAAACTGCCGGTTGACTTGTATCCCGAAATAGATCCTCCCTTTTTATCGGTGATGACAACCTATCCCGGTGCAAGTGCTGCCGATATTGAGACAAACATCACCAAAATATTGGAAGATGCGTTGAATACGGTAGATAACATCAAGGAAGTCAGCTCGGTATCATCCGACAATCTTTCGGTCATCACATTGGAATTCAACTGGGGTGGTAATCTGGATGAGTCAACTAATGAGGTACGTGATGTGATTGACCGGATATACAACCTGATGCCCGATGATGTGGACAGACCATCCATTTTTAAGTTCAACACTAATATGATGCCGATAGTTTTCTATGCCGTTACGGCCGATGAGAGCTATCCGGGCTTAGACAAGATATTGGACGAAAAGGTCATCAACCCGCTCAATCGTATAGCCGGAGTTGGATCGGTAGCTATGATAGGCGCTCCCAAACGAATAGTATATGTTGAAGCCGATCCGCGTCGCTTAGATGCGTACCACCTTACTATTGAACAGATCAGCAATATAATAGCATCGGAAAACCTGAATATGCCATCAGGTAACGTAAAGATGGGTGCTTTAGACTATCAACTGCGTGTACAAGGTGAGTTTACCGATAGCAAGCAACTGTCCGACTTGGTCGTAGGAAACTATAACGGTGTTCCTGTATATCTGCGGGATGTTGCACAAGTAAGGGATTCGCTAAAAGATATTTCCTTAGACGAAAAAATCAATGGACGTACAGGACTACGTATGTTCGCTATGAAACAGTCGGGCGCCAATACTGTCAAAGTTGCAAAAGAAATCAACAAACAGTTGGAAGAATTAAAGAAAACACTGCCACCTGACATCAAAATCGAGCTGATCCTTGACTCATCTTCATTTATCAAAGGATCGATCAACAACCTTTCACAAACCCTGCTCTATGCCTTTATCTTTGTAGTATTGGTGATACTGTTCTTCCTGGGCAGATGGCGGGCGACCTTTATCATTGCCCTGACTATACCTATCTCATTGATCGTATCATTTATCTACCTATTTATTACTGGTAACTCAATCAACGTCATATCACTCACCTCACTCTCTATTGCTATAGGGATGGTCGTTGACGATGCCATAGTAGTGTTGGAAAACATCACCCGCCATATTGAAAGAGGGAGCAGTCCACGTGAAGCATCTATTTATGCCACCAATGAAGTATGGTTATCCGTTATCATCACTACATTGGTAATAGTTGCTGTGTTTTTCCCTCTCACCTTAGTCAGCGGTCTTACTGGCGAGCTTTTCAAACAATTAGGATGGATAGTAACCATTACTGTTGTTACCTCTACTATAGCCGCTATATCACTTACTCCTATGATGGCAAGCCGCATGCTGAAGCTACATGATGTATCCAAAAAGCGCAAAAAATGGAGCTACATCAACACCATAGAGCCTCTTCTCAATAAGTTAGACGATTTCTACGCCAGCAGCCTTAAATGGGTGTTGCATCACAAAACCATGACGATGGTATTAGCTTCGACAATATTTGTTGGGTCGCTGCTATTGCTTCGTTTTGTTGGGACTGACTTTATGCCTCAGACAGACGAATCCCGTATAAGTATATCGATGGAGCTACAAACGGGTACGCGGGTAGAGGAGACCATAAAAACAGCTCGTAAAATGGAAGGTCTCATTCAGGAACGATTCCCCGAGGTAGAACTTATGGCCGTATCATCAGGTGCCGATGAAGAAGGAAGTATGTTCTCACTCTTTAGTACAGTAGGTTCCAACGTTATCAACTTTATGATCCGTTTGCAACACGTTGACGAGCGTAGCCGTACTGTATGGGAGTTAGCAGATGAGATGCGCGAGATTATCAGCACATTTCCCGAAGTAGCTACAGCAACTGTTTCTACCTCAGGAGGTGGTATGGGGATGGGAGGCGAAAGCATGGTAGATGTGGAGATATACGGCTTCGACTTTAACACTACCAATACCATAGCCGAAGACGTTCGCCAAAAACTGAGTCAACTGCCTGAGGCAACCGATATCACTGTAAGTAGAAAAAAAGATAAACCCGAACTCAATGTGGAGCTCGACCGCGAAAAATTAGCCCTGCATGGGTTGAACAGCGCAATGGTATCTACCATGATACGTAACAGGGTACACGGTGTGGTTTCTTCAAGGTTTAAAGAAGAAGGAGAAGAGTACGACATATTAGTACGACTATCCGAAGACCACCGAAACTCTATCAGCCTGATTGAAGAGCTGACCATCATGAACCCGCAGGGTATGCAGATCAAGCTTAAAGAAATAGGACAAGTTAAAGAATACTGGGGACCACCAACAATACAACACAAACGAAAAGAACGTATAGTAACCGTATCGGCTAAGCCTAATGGGGTATCCTTAGGCACCTTAGCAAATAAAATATTAACCGTAGTAGATGAGGTAGAAACCCCGCAGGATGTGCTCATACACGTAGGAGGCTCATTCAAAGACCAACAGGAATCGTTTCAGGACCTGTTGCTGCTGATGTTGCTTAGCCTGATCTTAGTGTATATTGTCATGGCATCACAATTTGAGTCATTTGTCATGCCGGGTATTATCATGTTTTCCATCCCGTTTGCCTTCACAGGTGTCATATTGGCACTTCTTGTTACAGGCACAACTCTGAATATAGTAGCTGCATTAGGGGCAGTATTGCTTATTGGTATAGTTGTCAAAAACGGTATTGTATTGGTTGACTTCACCAATCTGATGCGCGACAGAGGCATGCGTCTTTATGATGCCATCATCGCTTCAGGCCGTTCAAGGCTTAGACCGGTGTTGATGACGGCTTTCACCACCATGCTGGGTATGTTACCTCTTGCACTAAGCCGGGGCGAAGGTTCGGAAATATGGAACCCTATGGGTATCACTATTATAGGCGGATTGGTATTCTCAACCCTAGTAACAATGGTCATCATACCTGTTATGTATGGATTGGTAGCCCGATCGGGTGAACGCGACAAAATTATGAAGCTCAGAAGAAAGATGAGCTCTTTGGAAGATTAATCTATCTCAACACAGTATTGAATCATGAAAGCAGTTTATATAGTTTTTAATCAAGCTCATACCGAAAGGGTAGAATACATACTCGACCTGCTCAAAATACGTGGCTACAGCTTGTGGGCCGATGTGAAAGGCAGAGGAAGCATTAGCGGTGAACCACGTATGGGAACACATACCTGGCCTGAAATGAACTCAGCCCTGCTGACTATAGTACCAGCCGATCAGGTAGAAGCACTATTGGAAAAGGTGAAAAAAGTGGATGAAATCAATAAAGAAGTAGGAATACGAGCTTTTGTATGGTCGGTAGAAAACTCATACTGATAAAACCTATAGATCAGTAAGGCAAATATACGCCCAAGCATATCACACCTAAAGCCAAACACAGCATAGAATCCATTCCAGATAAACTGTATCACAGAATCCGGAATGGATTTTTATTTGTCTCCAACTAATAAGCATGTTCTACTGTCAAATTCTGACATTTGGACAAGCTATACAAAAGACGGATACATCTTATTTCAAAAAAAAATGTATCTTTAGGGCAATAGATCGCGGCCTGATTACAGTTACGCAGCCGAACACTATGCGTTCAGAAATGTAACACCGGCCTATAGATCCCTATTTCAACACTCATACATTATGAAACGAATTGCACTTGTTGGCAGTTATCCACCACGCAAGTGTGGAATAGCTACTTTTACACACGACCTGAATAAAGGCATTAAACAAAACGGTATTGAAACGGCTATAGTAGCCGTAAACGATGGCATACAACAAATCACTTATCCACATGAGGTGGAATTTGAGATCGATCAAAACGAGGTTGCATCGTATATCAATGCAGCGAGCTTCCTGAATACAAACAACTTTGATGCAGTCATTATTCAACATGAGTTTGGCATTTATGGTGGAAGAGACGGAAGCCATATAATTCAACTGCTCAAACGCCTGCAAATACCTGTTATAACGACCTTCCACACCATACTTGATGAGCCTTCATCCAATCAAAGAAATACGTTGATCGAGATCACAAAACTATCGCATAAAATAGTCAGTATTTCCCAAAAAGGCATAGAAATACTTCAGAACCACTATCAGGTATCCGAGACCAAATACCGCCATATTCATCATGGGGTTCACAAAATTAAAACAGATCAAATACAAGAAACCAAGCAAAAACTTGGAATACAGGCCAAACACCTGTTATTGACTTTTGGTCTGTTATCCAAAAACAAATCCATAGAGGTAGTAATCAATGCGTTACCTGAGGTGGTAAGGCAATATCCTGATACGGTGTATATTGTGTTGGGTGCTACTCATCCTCATGTACTCAAGCGCGAAGGAGAAGAGTATCGACATTCGCTGATTAGATTGGTCAGAAAACTGAAATTAGAAAAACATGTGATATTTATTGATCGGTTTGTCAGCAATACCGAATTGTTTAAGTATCTGAACGCATGCGACATATACATCATGTCTTATTTAGGTGAAAAACAAATATCGTCAGGAACACTTATTTATACTATGAGTGCCGGGAAACCCATCATTTCAACTCCTTTTTGGTATGCAAAAGAAATGCTGAGCAATAACAGAGGTTTATTTTTTGATTTCAACAATGCTTCACAGCTTAGTGAAAAGATAATCTTCCTCCTTTCCAACAAGCATCAAAGGGATACTATAGCCAAAAATGCATTAGCCCTTGCCAAGAAATGCTATTGGCCAAAGATTGGAAAACAATACATTGATTTAGTTTCATCAACAGTGAGGCAAGCTGTTCTTTCACCAACACATCATCAGTTAGTCGCCGAACACTCGCCATCATTCACCCTCCCTCCATTGAATCTGCATCATCTGCGTGTACTTACCGACAGCACTGGTATTTTACAGCATTCTCGCTTTAATATTCCCGACCGGTCGCATGGCTACTGTCTTGATGATAATGCACGGGCACTGTTGTTGGCTGTTTTGCTACAAAACGAAGTACAGGATATAGACAGGCTGAACAGATTAACTAATATCTATCTGTCGTTTATCGATTATGCATATAACACAAGTAACGGCATGTTCCGCAACTTTTTATCGTATGAAAGAAAATGGTTGGAAGAAGCCGGCTCGCAGGATAGTGGTGGACGTATCATGTGGGCATTGGGATATACAGTATCAAATACTGTCGACAGCAATTTTTACTATCATTCAAAACATATGTTCAACAGGGCATTAGAAGGTTGTCATCACCTGTCGCACCCACGAGCCATAGCATATCTTGTGTTAGGATTTATGTATTATCTTCAGACACACAGAGATACCAATGTTTTAAAAATGTTGGAGCAAAAAACCAATCAATTATACTCCTATTTTGATCATACGATCGATACAGAATGGATATGGCATGATGGCGTTGTCACCTACGGCAACAGTCGAATACCTCAGGCATTGATACAAGCTGGCATGCAGCTCAATAAGCCTCATCTTAGTGAAAGAGGATTAAAAATACTCGACTGGCTTATTGGGAAACAGTTTGCCGATTCAATTTTTGTACCTATTGGCAACAAAGGCTGGCTTACACCTCAGGGAAAGGCAATGTTTGACCAGCAACCGCTTGAAGCACACGGAATGATTGATGCCTGCCTACAGGCCGAAGCATATACGAATAATGAAAAATATGAGGAATATGCATTACAGGCATTCGCTTGGTTTACAGGCGAAAACATACTGTCCGAAATAATTTATGATTTTGCTACGGGTGGATGCCGGGACGGTCTTCATGCTACTGGAGTGAATCTGAATCAAGGTGCCGAATCAACACTCTCATGGCTTATTTCATTAATTCGTATCTCGCAATATCTAAGAAATAAAAATAAATAAACACTCATGATGGTCCCTGTTAAAAAACTACCACTAAAGATATATCCCTCGTCTTCAAGAACGCTGATACGCCCATTTATTCCGGCTAATATCACTCAAATAGAGCATATACTATTACGCACTTTTTCTGTCTCACCCAAAAAGCAAAAGCAAGTTCTCGACCGCATCTATGACAGCTTTGATCTGCCTCGGGAGAAATTGAAAACATTATTTTTAAAACATTTCGACAATATAAAAAACCGTATCCCCTCGAATCTGGAACTAAGCGAAACAAAACGGGAATTCATAGGTGCATATTTTACACAACAATATGCATTGGAATCGACTGCTTTATTCAATCCTTCAATGATACCTCATCCGTTTCAGCCGGCCAATGGGAACACTAAATTCATTATCAGCCTTCGAGCCATAGGCGAAGGGCATGTCTCATCAATCACCTTTATGGAGGGCGAGATAGATACTGATTTCAATATTCAGCTGAAGGAGAAATCACCTGTCATATTCGAGCCTGAGCGTTTAAAGCATCACTATGAAAAAAAATTATTCATCAAGAAGGCTCAGGAGATCAATATTCTCACAGCATACAATCAATCGCTTTTTGATCGCTTACCCGAGTATTTCAGCTTTGGCGAGCTTGAAGCTGAGATCGACAAGTTAAAAAAAACCAATGCCTTCCCAAAAAACAGTGAGACAGAACATTCTTTTCATAACATCCGTTTATTGGCTCAATCAAATTTCACTATGAGCTTTTCTACCGACGATATCTCCGAGAGAGCTATTTATCCCTCTTCGCCTTCACAAAGTAATGGGTTGGAAGATGCCCGCTTTGTGAAATTCACGCAAGACGATGGACAAACAATTTATTATGCCACTTTTACGGCTTACAACGGAAAAACTATTATGCCTGAATTGCTTGAAACGCACGATTTTAATGAGTTTAAAGTTTCGACACTCAACGGGCCGGCAGCAAAAAACAAAGGAATGGCCCTTTTCCCACGCAAGATACAAGGCATGTATATGATGTTAGGACGACAAGATAACGAATCATTATATATTATGACGTCGGATAATCCCTACTTCTGGTACGATTATCAACCTCTGATCAAACCTACTTATCCATGGGAACTGATGCAGATCGGTAACTGTGGCTCCCCCATAGAATTAGATGAAGGATGGTTAGTACTGACACATGGGGTTGGTCCGGTACGAACATATTCACTTGGAGCTGTACTCTTAGATAAAGAAAATCCATGGAAGGTGATAGGACGATTGGAAAATCCGTTGCTCGAACCAACTAAAGAAGAACGATTCGGATATGTGCCTAATGTGTTGTATTCATGCGGATCAATGTTGATAGACAGAACCATCGTACTACCCTACGCCATAGGAGATGTAGTAACAACATTTGCACTGATACAAACCGACGATATCATAAAACATATGAAATGGGTATAACCGATCACAAACTATTATACAGATGAAAATAGCCATACTCTCACCTATCGCATGGCGAACACCACCCGTACACTATGGACCCTGGGAACTGATTGCATCAATGCTTACCGAAGGATTAGTGAAAAAAGGACATGATGTTAGCCTGTTTGCTACAGCCAATTCAATCACTCAGGCAAAACTATACGCCATAACTGATGAGGGCTATGAGGAAAACAAACATATAGACCCTAAAGTAGCGGAGTGCCTGCATATATCCGAATGCGTCGAAAGAGCTGATCAATTTGACATCATCCATAACCACTTCGACTTCTTACCGCTGACCTATTCCAAGCTTATAAAAACACCTGTAGTAACTACTATACATGGATTCTCATCTCCAAAAATTTTACAGGTATATCAAAAGTACAACAAGCATACTCATTATGTAGCTATCAGCCATGCCAACAAAAATCCCCAGTTGAATTATACAGCAACCGTTTATCATGGCATAGATACCGATCAATTCATATATGAGGAGAACCCACAAGGGGATTATTTGTTGTTCTTCGGACGTATCCATCCCGATAAAGGCACTGCTGACGCTATACGCATTGCCAGAGCTGCAAAAAAACGCTTGATCATAGCAGGTATCGTTCAAGACAAGAATTATTTTGAAAGACAGGTTAAACCGCAGCTTAAGAAAGGACAAATAGAATATATCGGAAGCGTCAGACCATCACAACGTAGCGAACTGTTGGGAAATGCAACAGCTCTGTTACATCCCATACAGTTTGAAGAACCATTTGGACTATCCATCATTGAAGCAATGGCTTGCGGTACACCGGTATTGGCATACAACAAAGGAAGCATGCCTGAACTGATAGAAGAAGGGATAAATGGTTTCATAGTAGAAAATTCAGAACAAGCTATAGAAAAAATAAAACAAATCGAATCAATACAAAGGAAAAACTGTCGCAATACGGTAGAAACAAAATTCACCAAAGAACAAATGGTCAATAACTATCTTCAGGTGTATGAAAAAATTCTTGCATCAGTCAGTAACAATGGATAGCATTGTAAAAGCGATTCACGGTATCAATCCTTTTACGAGCCACTCACCAAATGCAATACCTCAGTTTTTCCAGGACACCTTTGTAAAACAGATAAAATTGTATGTCTGAACATCACCTTATTTTAGTCGGGTTTTATCGTTGCTCGCTCAACAACTGATTGATCCGGGATATGGATTTTTTTAATCCTAGTGTAATGGAGCACAATATAATTTGATACATCAAGTTTTTTTAATGGATCAGGCTGTTTGACCATTCAAATCATACCTTGATCATTTTCTAAATCATTATAATTTTTATCTAAATTTTTCACTATGGAACTAATTGACGCTATTATTCAACGCAGGACTGCACGCAGTTTCATCTCTAAAGAAATTCCTGAGGATGTGTTATATTCTATTTTGGAGGCTGGCACTTGGGCACCTTCTCATTCTAACAATCAGCCTTGGGAGTTTATTCTTATAGGTGCTGAGACCCGTAACCGGCTCAGGGAGATGTACGCAGCGTATATGGAGGCAGGGCCTTTGAAGAATCCTGAGCTTGAGCAAGAAAGAAAACAAGGTATTCGCCTTTTCATCCAAAACTTTGGTAATGCTCCTGTGCTTTTAGCAGTCAGTAGCTTACCGGCTCAAACGGAGTTGGACAAATACGACTTTCCACTGGCAACAGCAGCTGCCATACAAAATATTTTACTTGCTGCCTGGGAGCAGCAGATAGCCGGGGTTTGGCTATCCTTCGGGATGAACCCGCAGGCAGAACAATTGCTCCAGATACCTGAACATGGTAAAGTTGCGGGGATAATAGCTTTAGGATATCCTGAGTTTATACCTCAGGCTCAAGAGCGTACACCAGTAGCCGAAAAAATACGCCGACTGCCTTAGTAACATATATTAAAATTATTTTAAAAGCTTACTAGCGGGCTACAAACGCCCGCTATTTTTGTCAGGGAAGATTAAAAAGTTCAAATTGTCTGTTCAACAACTCTTCCATTTCTTCTTTAAGCTCGGGCATGTCAAACTCAGCTGCTGCTTCAGCCAACCGGTTCAACACCACAAGTGCTTCCTGCATTTCCCTATCATAAAATTGTGCAAATTTGCTTTCAAGACTAATATAATACTCGAAGTCTTCTGAATACCTTTCAGCTAATTTTCGCATCACATCTTCTGCTTTCTCAGGCGCACCGGCTTCAAAATAAATGGCTATCCAGGAAAGCATATAATAGTCAAACGGGATTTTTTCGTAAGGGAACAGCTCTAAACTCTTGTCTAAAGCTATGATAGCCGAATCTTTTTTGCCCTCATTGAGCAAAGCCTGTGCAAGACGCATATAACTTTGCTTTGCAATACCCGAGTTTCGGAAGCTCTCGCGGTCTATAGTAACTCCCGGTTCATGCAAACGACCCCAAGAAGCTTTGTTGACTAAGAGATCATACGAACCATCCGCATATACTCCACCCATATTCTTATAATATTCAGGAGCTATAACAGGCAGAAAACGATAAACTACCCCTTCCATATGGCAATATTTATCCACATTGAACACCTGATTGGAACTGTTTGGATTGGCAAAATAAATTGGACGCTCCCAGTTGTTACTTGCTATCAGGTCTAACAACAGCAAATCGTTTTTATATAAAATTGACTGACTTACTTCCCATTCAATTACATCTACAATTTTATCGTGCATGGATGGAGGTACAGTACCGCTACGTATGACTGCTTCCTTATCTATAGTTATCTTTAATTTTTTTGATGGCAGATAATTGATCTTTTCGCCTGTCTGAAGCGGTATCTTGGTCTGCTCACGGTCATCGGCAATAAACGCAATCGCTTCTTTGAGTTCTACCGGACCAGTAACCCGTTCAATCACAGGTATTCCTTCGTTTACCCCTTTATTATACTGGTCAGGGCGCAAAGTGAGTGGCAGTCGTTCGGATTCATACACCTTCTTTCCAAGCTGATGTATATACCAATCGCCGGCAGCCAACATATAGTTTACTACCCGCATATCGGTACGGAAGTTTTCTACTTCTTGAACAAACCAGAGCGGGAAAGTATCATTATCGCCATTAGTAAACAAAATGGCATTAGGTGCACATTGTCCCATATAGCTTTTTGCAAAGTCGGGGGCTGCATATCGTCCCGAACGGTTATGCCCTTCCCAGCCTTCTACTCCCATAATCGTAGGAACGGCAAGTAAGGAGATAATAGTTACAACTACGGATACCAAAGCTTTTTGCCCAAAAACCTTTGAAAAGTAGGAGTACAAAGCCAATACACCTATGCCAATCCAGATAGCAAAAGCATAAAAAGACCCTACATAGGCATAATCGCGCTCACGTGGCTGATAAGGAGTTTGATTGAGATATACTATGATGGCAATACCTGTCATAAGAAATAATAAAAACACCACCCAAGTATCTTTTGGGTGTTTTGTCCAATGAAAGAACAAGCCTATCAAACCCAACAGCAGTGGCAAGAAATAAAATCGGGTGCGTAAGGGATTATCCATGCTTGAAGGTAGATTTTTCTGATCTCCCAATCGCATAGAATCCAAAAAATTGATCCCACTGATCCAGTTACCTTTATTGATATCACCCTGACTTTCAATATCGTTCTGCCTTCCTACAAAATTCCACATAAAATATCGCACATACATATGCGACACCTGGTATCTAAAGAAAAACTTCAGGTTTTCACCAAATCTTGGTTTATAGATCACTTCTGTACTGCCATCGTTCTTAGTCACGCGGACAGGTACTCCATTATCGCCGCCATCTTTCTTATAGATACTAATATAGCTTGGTTTTTGACCATTCCACATACGTGGAAAAAGTGTCATGAATTTCTCATCATATACCGGTTTGGTGTTGCGACGGTAATCGGTGATCACATAACGGCCCTTGTTTTTATCTTTGATATATACTGGTGTGCCATCGGCCCAATCCACCATAGGAGCATTATAATACGGGCCGTATAATATTGGCCAGTTCCCATATTGTTCGCGGTTGAGATACGCTAAAAGTGAGATGGCATCGCTTGGCTCATTCTCGTTGATGGGCGTATTGGCGTTTGCACGGATCACTATCATCATAAATGATGAATAGCCGATCAGTATAAACATAAAAGACAAAATTGCAGTATTGAGGATAACCTTACCCTTACGTTGACTATAATGGAGCCCATATACTATCAATGTTATCAGCACCAAAAAATAAAAAACAGTTCCTGTATTAAAAGGTAATCTGAAAGTGTTCACAAACAACAGCTCGGTCTTGCTGGCCAGATTAACCACCTGAGGAATGATAATGCTCATAATAAAACCTAAGATAGCAACTGATATTATCCCCGTCAGTACAAACCCTTTAGGTGTAGCCTTAAACTTTTTAAAGTAAAACACAAACACTATGGCTGGTATTGCCAATAGATTTAGCATATGTACTCCTATTGACAGTCCAATAAGATATGCTATCAGCAGGAGCCATCGGTAGTTATGCGGTTGGTCGGCTACCCTTTCCCAACGCAGTATTGCCCAGAACACTACCGCTGTAAAAAACGATGACATGGCATATACCTCACCTTCTACTGCCGAGAACCAGAATGAATCGGAAAAGGTATAAGCTAATGCACCCACCATGCTTGCACCTAAGACAGCAAACTGGTTAGCCTTGTTTTGAGCTGCCTCAGCCTGCATCATAAACTTTTGTGCCAACAGGCTTATAGTCCAGAATAAAAACAAAATCGTCAAGCCGCTTGAAAGGGCTGACATTACATTGACCATCAAGGCTACTTTTGACACATCACCAAACGTAAACAAACTAAAAAAGCGCCCTATCATCTGAAATAAAGGAGCGCCTGGCGGATGACCTACTTGCATCTTATACGCAGTAGCAATATACTCACCACAATCCCACCAGCTTGCAGTAGGCTCTAAGGTTAAAAAATAAACACTGGTAGCAATCAAAAAGACAAACCAGCCAACCAAATTATTCAGTTTCTTAAAACTCATTATATCAGGAATTTATTTGTATAAATTGATGTCTTCAACTGATAACAACCCACAAAAATACTCTTTAAAACGATAAGGCTACTAGATGATGTTGCAGGATTAAAAGAAATAAACTATTTTTGCAGCCCGTTTCACAAAAAAATGTGACGGACTTTGTCCAATGGTGTAACGGTAGCACTGCAGATTTTGGTTCTGCCTGTCTAGGTTCGAATCCTGGTTGGACAACTAGCTTATTAGCAACTGTTTAGATGTATATCATCTTTAGTAAGAAGATCACTAAACAAGTTACTAATTACGGAACGCATAAAGAAAAAGCCTGTACGTATTCGTAGCAGGCTTTATTATTTGCCTAAGGATCAATCGAAAAATTAATAAAATTTGTATTGATTGTCAACACCAAGCAGAATAATATTGTAATTTTGCAAGGTTTTGCGGAGAAAGATAACGGAAGGGGCGTGAAGCCCTTTTTTTAATAGAAATATATGTTGAATAAGACGGAAATACAACAATGGGTCGAAGACTTTTTAAAAGACACCGATCGTTTTGTGGTAGAGGTGGTTGTCAAAAACAACGACAAAATCTTTGTCTTCCTGGATTCCGACAGTGCCATCACTATTGAGCATTGTGTGCAGGTAAGCAAAATGATAGAATCACGCTTAGACCGCGAAAAATCTGACTTTGAGCTCAAGGTATCATCGGCCGGAATAGACCATCCATTGCTGTTGCACCGTCAATACATAAAAAATATTGGACGCAAGCTTAGTATTGACACCAAAGCAGGAAAAAAAGTCGTTGGTACACTTTTGGAAGTATTCCCCGATCGTCTTGTGATACAAGAACAATATGAAACAAAGAAAAGTAAATCCAAACAGGCTACAACCCAGGAGCGGCTTGAACTTAGCTTTGCTGACATAAGCCGTGCTCTGGTGCAAATCAGTTTTAATTAAAAAAAATCATTATCGCTGCATACCATGGATAGTATCAATTTAGTTGAAAGTTTTTCAGAGTTTAAAGATTTCAAAAATATTGACCGTGAACGCATGATGCGTATTTTGGAAGATATTTTCAAGTCTATACTGATCAAAAAATACGGATCGGACGAGAATTTTCATATCATCATCAATATTGACAAAGGCGACCTTGAGATATGGCATACGCGCGAAATTGTTGAAGACGGTGAAGTAGAAGACTCTACTACTCAGATAGCCCTTTCTGATGCCATTAAAATAGAGCCTGACTTTGAGGTAGGTGAAGAGGTGTCGGAGCCTATCAGCATACGTACCTTTGGCCGCCGGGAAATATTAAATATCCGTCAGAGCTTGGTCTCCAAGATCATGGAGTATGAAAAAGATAATATTTATCAAAAATATCGTGAAAAAGTTGGAGAGGTTGTAACAGGTGAGGTATATCAAATCTGGAAACGCGAGATATTGGTGTTAGATGATGAAGGAATAGAACTCATTTTACCTAAATCCGAACAAATTCCTACTGATTACTATCGTAAGGGAGATACTATCAGAGCAGTAGTGCTCAAGGTTGAGATGAAAAACAATAATCCGTTTATCATACTTTCGCGTACCTCTGAAATTTTTCTACAACGACTGATCGAAGCGGAGGTGCCTGAGGTTTATGACGGGTTGATCACTATTCGGCGCATCGTACGTGAACCTGGTCAAAGGGCTAAGATAGCTGTCGAATCATACGATGATCGCATCGATCCGGTAGGCGCTTGTGTAGGGATGAAAGGCTCACGCATACATGGCATCGTAAGGGAACTTCGCAACGAAAATATTGATGTGATCAACTATACAAATAATCCTACATTATTTATTTCGCGTACGCTTAGCCCGGCTAAGATCACTTCTATACATATAGATGAAGATAATAAACGGGCCGAAGTATTTATGAAGCCCGATCAGGTTAGTCTGGCTATAGGTAAAGGAGGATTTAACATTAAGTTGGCGGGCAAGCTCACCGGCTACGAAATTGATATATACAGAGACTCGGATAACGATACTGAAGATGTTGATCTTATGGAATTTACAGATGAGATCGAACCATGGATCATCAAGGTGCTGCAAGAGATCGGCTGCGACACAGCAAAAAGTGTGCTCAGCTTGAGTGAGAAAGAGTTAGAAAAGCGTACCGATCTGGAAATAGAGACCATTCAAGAAGTTATCCGTATCTTAAAAGCTGAATTTGAATAAAAACCATAATTTTGCGCATCAGAATTATTAAAATAAATAGTTTCTACTGATTATGTCCAAAGGCTCATCAACCGTTCGTTTAAGTAAAGCAGCCCGAGAGTTCAACGTGGGTACTACTACTATCGTTGAATACCTCTCGAAGCAGGGACATCAGATTGACCCCAATCCGAATACCAAGCTCAACGCCGAGATGTATGCACTGCTTGTGAAAGAGTTTCAATTAGAAAAGCAGGTAAAAGAAGTCTCACAAAAATTGGGGATAGAATATTCAAGCCGGAAAACTATTACCGCTGAAGAAGTTCTCAAACAAGAAGCTATTGAAGAAGATGAAGATGACTTTGAATTTGATACCGAAGAGTTGTTGATCAAAAATATACAAAGCAGCTATGTAGAGAAACCCGCTCCTGCTGCTGAACCTAAAAAAATTGAAAAGGTCGAACCTCCTGTTGAAGAACCTGAAACACTAACTGAAAGCCCTTCACCTGCCGATCAGCCTAAAGCCGATACAGATAGTGAAAAAGAAAGCCAAACGAAAATCACAGTTGAGGCAAGCGTAGCAACAGAGATACCTGCCTTGCCAATAGATATCAAAGAGATTGAAGAACCAATCGAAAAAGAAATCGAAAAAGAGATTAAAACAGAAAAAACGGTAGAAGCCTCAACCGAACAAGTTGATGCACCTAAAGAAGAAGTACGCAAAGAAGGCGAGCTGAAGATAATAGGAAAAATTGATCTGGAAAGCATGAACCTGCGTACCAAGCCCGACAGAAAGACAAAAGCTGAGAAGAAAAAGGAAGAAGAACAAAAACGTAAAGAAAAAGAAGCTGAGAAAGAGAAGAAAACTGCTGAAAGAAGGAAAAAGAAAGAATCAAAACCTGACAAGGCTATAGATAAGCCAACAAAATCTAAAAAAGACACCCCGGCTAAAGCTGCTGAAACGTCTAAGCCTCCTAAACAAGAACCGGCTCCAAAAGCTGAAGCACAAGAGGCCGAAAAAGCTCGTCCGGATAACTTCCTTCCTACAACTGTCGTTAAACTTCAAGGACCTAAGATACTCGACAAAATCGAGCTGCCTGATGAGCGCAGAGGCAGGCCAAAGCCTGTAGCCTCCTCATCAGAAGAAAAAATAAGCAGCAGCCAGAAGAAAAAGAAACGCAAGCGCATCAAAAAAGAAACTACAGACGCCAGTACGCAACCTGCTTCTACTCAACAGGGGCAACATGCCAGAGCCGGCCAAAAAGAAACCAGGAGAGGAAGACCTGCAGCACGCAGAGAAGAAAAGGTCGAGCTGAGTGAAGAAGATATTCAACGCCAGATCAAAGAAACCTTGGCCAGACTATCACCTACAGGTAAATCAAGAGCATCGAAACATCGCCGCATGAAACGCGAAGCAGTCTCCTCGATGCAGGCCGAAGAGCTAGCGAAAATAGAACAGGAAAAATCGGTCATCAAAGTAACAGAATTTGTGACAGCCAACGAACTAGCGACTATGATGGACATACCGGTTACCAAAGTTATTGCAACCTGTATGAGCCTTGGATTGGTAGTTTCTATCAATCAACGGTTGGATGCCGAAACATTGTCATTAGTAGCCGAAGAGTTTGGTTTTGAAGTGGAGTTCATCTCCCATGAGTTGCAAGATATACTTGCTGCTGAGATTGATGAGCCTGACAATCCTGAAGACCTTGTTGATCGGGCTCCTATAGTAACCGTTATGGGCCATGTTGACCATGGAAAAACAGCTTTGTTAGACTATATCAGAAAGGCAAACGTTGCCTCGGGCGAGGCAGGTGGTATCACCCAACATATTGGTGCGTATGAGGTATCAACCGAAAACGGTAAAAAGATCACCTTTCTCGATACCCCCGGACACGAAGCCTTTACTGCTATGCGTGCCCGTGGCGCCAAAATTACCGACGTAGCTATCATCGTCATAGCTGCTGATGACTCAGTGATGCCACAAACAAAAGAAGCTATCAATCACGCTAAAGCAGCTGGAGTACCCATAGTATTTGCATTCAACAAAATTGATAAACCTACCGCCAATGCAGAAAAGATACGCGAACAGTTAGCTAATATGAATATATTGGTAGAAGACTGGGGCGGGAAATACCAAAGTCAGGAAATATCAGCCAAAATGGGTACAGGGATCAAAGAACTGCTTGAAAAAGTATTGTTGGAAGCTGAGATACTAGAGCTTAAAGGCAATCCCAAACGTTCGGCAAGAGGTACCATAGTTGAATCGTCGCTTGATAAAGGCCGCGGATATGTAGCCAAGATATTGGTCGAAGACGGTAGCCTGAAAATTGGCGACCTGGTTTTAGCCGGATCAGTATACGGACGTGTGAAAGCCATGTTCAACGAAAGAAATAAACATATTGAAAAAGCAGGACCCAGCACTCCTACCCTGATGTTAGGACTGAATGGTGCTCCGCAGGCAGGCGATAGTTTCGTTGTATTACAAGATGAGAGGGAGATGAAAAATATTGCTGCCAAACGTCAACAACTGCAACGCGAACAAGGCATACGAACACAAAAACATATCACCCTTGATGAGATAGGCCGACGCATAGCAATAGGTGATTTCCGCGAACTCAACCTCATCGTAAAAGGTGATGTGGATGGTTCAATTGAAGCATTATCCGACTCCTTGCTGAAACTATCTACAGATGAGGTACAAGTCAATGTGATCCATAAATCAGTAGGTGCTATCAATGAATCGGATGTGATGCTTGCCTCCGCATCTGATGCCATCATCATTGGATTCCAGGTACGTCCAACATTGCAGGCACGTAAACTGTCGGAAACAGAAGAGATTGATATACGCCTGTATTCAGTCATATATCAGGCTATTGAAGAGTTGGAGTCAGCTATTGAAGGAATGCATGCCCCTGAAATAGAAGAGGTGATCACCTGCAATCTCGAGGTGAGAGAGACATTCAAAATATCCAAGATAGGAACCATAGCAGGTTGTATGGTACTTGATGGTAAAATAACGCGTAATACTAAGATACGCCTGATTCGCGACGGTATTGTCATCTTCACAGGTAACCTCGGATCATTGAAACGGTTCAAGGACGATGTGCGGGAAGTGAACGCAGGATATGAATGCGGACTGAATATCGATGGTTTCAACGATATAAAAATCGGGGATATTATTGAAGGATTTACTGAAAAAGAAGTAAGCCGTAAAGCCTAAATCTACTGCTTAAAAAAACAGCTGATAACAAAAATTACTGCCGCGACATGAATGGTATATCCATGCCAGCTTATCGCAATATCATTACACTTCCCTGCAAACGCTGTGTTACCTGCCGGTCGAAAGCCTGAAAATAAACATCGCACACATAAAAATACGTGCCTTCTGAACAGTCAAGCCCAGTACGCTGATTCTTTCCATCCCATTCAATAACCGGATTATCAGTTTGAAACACCACATTACCCCAACGATTCACTATGACCATATCTACACGCTCTACATTTGCTTTTGGATTGATCTTAGGATACCCCATAGGAACAAACAAATCGTTTATCTGATCAGCATTTGGTGTAAACACATTAGGAAACTCAATCACCGGACACACATCATAATCCACGCAAAATATATTGGAAGGCTCTGAAATATTACCGGCACTATCAATAGCTATCACATAATAGCAAGCCGTAACAAAATCAATAGAGCTATGTGTGTAACTCGTCTCACCCTGACGAATAGTACCGGCCTGAATAAAATCTACACCAGCCATAGGAGTATAAAAAATCTGATACTCACGCACATCGTAAGCGCAGCTATCATATATCTGTGTTAAGATGATAGTATTTTCTATGGTTTCGCAATTCGTTTCTACAAGTATTTCTGGTGGGCAAGGCGGAATATTATCAATAGGAACAGCTTCAGCAAGCTGCGAATAATTCACTATAGGAAACACAAAACCAGGGCCCAAACTACCCCATGTAACTACATAATACCGATACAGGCGATCGTTTTCTAAATCTTCATCCCTATAAGTATCGGACAAAGCAGTGGCAATATATTCAAACTTTTGAGTAGTTGTGTTATATCGAAATATTTCGGTGCTGTCGTTATGCCAGGGCACTTGTGCCTCCCAATGCAATATAAGAGCTTTATCTGTTGGCTCGACTGATAAAAACACTGATGAAGCCGCTTTGCTTACCCCTATATCCCCTACTGCCAAACTTTTCAACAAGATCTGATAGCGTACTGATTGAGACAACTCATTCAATTGTATGGCATCGTCCGTATAAAGGGTATCGTTTAATCCAATACCTGTATAAACTAATACTGATTGATCGTTTTGGGGCAGAAGCCTGTACAACTCATACTGATACGGTCCAGGATACTGTACAGTATCCAGTTCTACCGGTTTTGCCCATGCTACTATCACATGCCCTCCGGCTAAGTCTAAACTGTCGTTGCTGACATGCGTCAGTATAGGCAAATCCCGCTTCAGAGAGCTGCATGCTTCGTTAGATACTATGCTTTCGGCCCCATCCGCAAAGAAAGCAGTTATCACATAGCAATACTCCACACCAGCAACCAAACCAATACCCTGATTATCATCTCTATACGAAACTGATTGAATATCTGCAATACTTGCAATCCTTTGAAAGCCCAATCCATCGGGCACACCTGTCTGACACGAATCCGGTATAAAGCCGCTATTACCTATCATTCTATATATATAAAATCCAACGGCATTTTGACAGTCATACCTATCCCATTGAAGGTCTATACCAATTCCGAGGGCCTCTGCACTGAGATTTTCAACAGCGGGTGCTGCTACCAATATTGAAGTTGTGTGCAAAGTAGTCAGGCTTACTTCCGGATGCACATCACGCGCTTTGAACAGCACACTATACGGATTTTTCCGCACATGGCTGCATTGGCTCGACCAGAAAAAGGTGGCGTGAGCAGTTGGAGTGCCAGTAGCAGGATCAGGATCTAAAACAGCTGGATCATCTGTCTGCTCAAAAGGACCGCCACTGGCTGTCAGTACAACCGCATTATGATCAGGATCGGTAGCCGATACACCAAAGGTTATAGGCGATCTGCCAGCGATAGTACACACCTGATCAGGCGCATTAATGACAGGCGGATTATTGTTACAAGCTCCTATTAGGATCTGCATATCACGCATGACCGAACCTATCTTAGTACCGTTGCGCCACTCATCAATAACAAAAGCTACATTATATTCGCCTTGCAACACTGGATTTTGCCATACCAAATCGCCTGAAACCGGATCAAGATAAAACTCTTCACTTGCCATAGGAAATGTATAGCCAGGTATTTCTAATCCATCAGCACCTCTGCAAACCACCAAACGATAACTAAGGCTGTCGCCATCAGGATCATAGGCTGAAGCATTGTGCACAAATAATTTACCTACACAACCCTGATCAATAGGTGGATTTAAAAGCTGAACTGAGTTATTATAGCCCAAATATGGATTGATCACTAACAGACTCTCCACATACATAGGTACATTTACCGAGTTAGGAATATTCACCACCCCATAGTTGCGGTTAGGATCTTCTACCGAAATGACATAACTACCTGTACCCGGAAATGTATGATTCATTCGATACACATTTAAAGTGTAGTTATCGGGCAAATCCTGAAACACTATGCGGGGTATATCGTCAACCGTATTATCGCCCCAGTGAATAGGCAGCGTAGTACGCATATCATCGGCCGGACTTGGAGTATAGGTGTACATAATAATAGTGATCTCATACGTCAACCCGCCAAGATGCGTATATATTATCTCGGCAGCTCGCTGATGAGTGGCCTCCACCCTGATCGCAAGCGATAAAAAAAGGAACGCAAACAACCAAATCCTGTTCATGAAAAGCAGATAGATGTGTTATCCATTGCAAAGATAGCCTTACGTCAGAAACAGAAGAACTCTTTACTTAGTTTTTACACCTGAATAACAAAACAAGCAGTTTTTGAACATACTTCATGCCTGAAATTAAAACTGATCCATAATAAACACATCTCGCAAACTGATGATGTACATCAAGTTGTTTGCCTAATACATGAGACCAACAAAATCCGAAAGTAAACTTTGAATAATCTCAATTTATTTAACGATTTTTTTCATCCTTAAAAAATATTTTCAAAGACAATAAATTACATTTTCATTGACTACATCTCGCTAATTCAGCTAAACGTAGCATAACCTCTAATTTTTTTATTAGGTGCATATTTTTATTTAGACTAACTATAAATTAGGGTTTTATTAAAGAAATTTTTCTGTATTTAAGATTTTGTACTTATTTTTGCAATACCAAAAAAGGAGTCAATAATATGGAAACGACACTTAGTTCATCTGCAAAACAATCGGTAGCCGTGCCAGAGCCTACTGTACGTCGTTTGCCTACTTATCTGAATATCATTAAAAACCTTCAGCAAGCTGAGCATACCTATGTTTCGGCTCCTACTCTGGCTCGTATTCTTAGGCTCGACCCTACTCAGGTTACCAAAGACTTGTCATATACAGGTGTGATTGGAAAAACACGGGTTGGCTATCAGATATCCGAATTGGTAGAAGCTTTAGAAGACTTTTTAGGTTTTAACCGCAAACACGAAGCGTTTCTTGTGGGGGCTGGTTATCTAGGCAGCGCTTTAATACAGTATCAGGGATTCAGAGAATCAGGCATGCGCATAGTAGCTGCTTTTGATATCGATAAGAATAAAATAGGTACTGATATTGCCGGAGTACCAGTGTTTCATCTCGAAAAATTTCGTGACTTGACTGAAAGGCTACATATCACCATAGGCATTATCACAACCCCTCCATCAGCAGCACAAAATGTAGCTGATCTGATGATAGGATGGGGTATTAAAGCCATTTGGAACTTCGCCCCTATAGGACTAAAAGTGCCTGAACACATCATACTGCAAGACACGCATATCTATGCCAACCTTGCTGTGATACTAAATAAACTTGATCATACTGCATTAAAATAATTACAGCATTGCCAAAAAAGTAAAACAGAATGAAGACAGAACCTAACAAAAATCTCAGACAATTTCAGCAAGTGATGGAGATCATCGAACGCAACGAGCACGATCGCAGCCGTTTGATTCCCATTCTACAGCAGATCCAGGATGCTTATCGCTATTTACCGCCTCAGGTACTCACCTATATAGCCACTGCATTAGATATGCCGGTAGCCGAGGTATATGGCGTTGCAACCTTTTATGCTCATTTCTCGCTTGAAGCCAAAGGCAAATACATCATCAAAGTATGTGATGGTACGGCATGCCATGTAAAAGGCTCTTCACGCCTGTTAGACACCTTGTATAAAAAGCTAGAACTCAACCGCAATAAGCTCACTACAGACGATATGATGTTCACCGTTGAAGCCGTCAGCTGTTTAGGTGCATGTGGCTTAGCCCCGGTCATGGTAGTCAACGAAAAAGTATATGGCGAAGTCAATGAAAAACGATGCGACGAGATACTAAAACAAATCAAAGAAGAAGAAACAATGGCAACCACACTTCAGGAAGCTTAAAATAAATGAATGACATGGAAATAATGACAACAATAAACCTCAATCAGGTTAAAGAAACCTACGACAAAGCAGCAGCACGCATACACAAGCGCATCATTGTCTGTGCCGGTACAGGATGCATTGCCAATGGTGCTTTATTAGTACATAAAGCCCTTGAGGATGCCATACAGTCAGCCGGATTAGGGCTGTTTATCGAATTAGAACTCAACCAGCACGATGATCACGAGCCGGATAAAAAGAGCTACCAGATGACCGGCAGCGGATGTCAGGGATTTTGTGCACAAGGTCCTTTGGTTAATATCCTTCCCGACGAAATCATGTATGTGAAGGTTAAGCCCGATGATGCGGCAGAGATCATCGAAAAAACTATTCAGAATGATCAGACGATCGAGCGCCTGTTATATGTCAATCCTGTCAACAGCCAGAGAAACAAAGGTCAAAAGGATATTCCATTTTATGCCCGCCAGAACAGGCTTGTGTTGGGCGAATGCGGCCATGTAGACCCAGAGAATATACGCGAATATATCTCACACGGTGGATACTTCGCTGCAGAGCAAGCCTTTACCCGGATGACCGACATAGAAGTATGCGATGTCATTCAAGAGTCAGGTCTGCGCGGACGTGGTGGCGGAGGATTTCCTACTGCCCGTAAATGGCATCTTACCCGTCTCGAACAAAGCGATAAAAAATACGTCATCTGCAATGCTGATGAAGGCGATCCGGGAGCTTTTATGGATAGAAGTCTCATGGAGGGTAACCCACACCGTATCATAGAAGGGATGATGATAGCTGCAAGAGGGATAGGTGCCGATGAAGCCTATGTGTATGTACGCCTTGAATATCCCTTAGCCGTTAAACGAATGCGTAAAGCTATAGCCGACGCTACAGAAGCCGGTATCTTAGGTGAACATATTTTTGGAACAGAACACCATATGTTCATCCATATCATGGAAGGAGCAGGAGCCTTCGTTTGCGGAGAGGAAACAGCACTTATCGCTTCCATAGAAGGCAAACGCGGCATGCCAGTACCTAAGCCCCCATTTCCTGCACAAAAAGGATTATTCGGTAAGCCAACAGTAATCAATAATGTTGAAACACTGGCTGCCGTACCACTGATCATCCGTAATGGCGCAACCTGGTTCAACCAGTATGGAACAGCCGGCTCAAAAGGAACTAAAACCTTTGCTATCACAGGTCATGTAGCCAACACAGGATTAATCGAAGTACCGTTTGGCACCACCCTTCGTGAAATAGTATATAACATTGGCGGTGGCGTTATAGATGATCAAGGGAATGTAACCGGTGAAGGGTTTAAAGCTGTACAGATTGGAGGGCCTTCGGGCGGCTGTCTGACAGAAGAAGACCTTGATCTCCCGCTCGACTACGACAACCTATTGGCTAAAGGAGCTATGGTGGGATCGGGCGGATTGGTAGTGATGAACAAACAATCGTGTATGGTACAGATAGCCCGCTTCTTTATGAGCTTTACGCAAAGTGAGAGCTGTGGAAAATGTGTGCCATGCCGTGAAGGAACTAAACAAATGCTATCACTCTTAGACGATATCATTGACGGCACTGCCAACCAGGAAACCTTTGATATGCTTGAAGAAATCGGGTTAGTAGTAAAAAAAGCCTCCCTCTGCGGATTAGGAAAGACAGCTCCAAGCCCTGTCTTATCAACTATAGTCAAATTCAAAGACGAATATCTACAGCATATACACGACAAACGCTGCGCTACCAACAACTGCTTAGCACTACGAAGCATAACCATTGATCCTGAAAAATGTATAGGATGCATGGCATGTGCCAGAAAATGTCCGGTACATGCGATCAGCGGTGAAAGAAAACAAGTGCATGTGATAGACCCGGAGATATGTACTAAATGCGGCATATGTTTCGAAGTCTGCAAGTTTGACGCAGTATTGGGATTTAATTAATAAACTGAAAAAAATGCATAAAGCAATGAACACCAAAGGAACTGTAACTATTGACGGGTTGATGATCCCTATAGAGGACGAACGTAACCTACTCGAACTCATACGAAAAGCTGATATTGAGCTTCCCACCTTCTGTTATCACTCGCATCTGAGCACCTATGGCGCTTGTCGGCTCTGTATATGCGATATAGAAGGAATGGGCATACAAGCTAGCTGTGCCATAGAGCCAAAAGATGGCCTGGTAGTACGTACCAATACAGCAGAAGTACGTCAAATACGAAAAATAAACTTAGAACTGCTGTTAGCAAACCATGATATAAGCTGTCCAAGCTGTGCCCGATCAAACAACTGTAAGCTGCAAGACCTGACACGCCGTCTGGGCGTAACTAAGGTACGCTTCAAAAAGACAGATAAGGTTGCACCTATTGACAATCATTCGTGGAGTATCATACACGATCCCAATAAGTGCGTTCTCTGCGGCGACTGCGTCAGGGTGTGCAAGGAGATGCAGTCGGTAGGGGCTATTGACTTTATCAACAGAGGTGCCAGGACCATAGTAGGGCCGGCCTTCAGCAAGAGCCTCAATGATGTAGAGTGCGTGTATTGTGGACAATGTGTATCGGTTTGCCCGGTAGGAGCGCTTGTTCCAAAGCCCGAGACAGAAGAAGTCTGGAAAGCTATCAATGATCCGGATAAATATGTAGTAGCGCAATTAGCCCCTGCTGTAAGGGTTGCCTTAGGAGAAGGATTTGGGATGGAGCCCGGAACTATCAGTACCGGACAAATAGTGGCTGCCCTCAAACGCATGGGATTCGATCAGGTATATGACACCTCATTCACAGCCGACCTGACCGTAGTAGAAGAAGCTACCGAGTTCATACAACGTAAACTCAACGGAGAACGGCTGCCCCAATTCACATCCTGCTGCCCCAGCTGGGTGAAGTTTGCTGAACAATACTATCCCGAGCTCTTGCCAAACCTGTCCACATGCAAGTCGCCGCAACAAATGTTTGGTAGTGTAGCCAGACAAGTACTGCCCAAGGTGTTGAATATCAAATCCGAAAATTTAGTAGTAGTCTCAATCATGCCATGTACTGCCAAAAAGTTTGAGGCAAAACGCGAGGAGTTCATCCATGATGGATTAGCTGATGTGGATCATGTACTTACTACCGAAGGATTAGGACGCATGATACATGAAACAGGTATACAGTTCAACAAGCTCAAGCCCGAATCGTTCGACCTGCCCTTAGGTTTTAAAACAGGTGCCGGTGTCATTTTCGGAAATACCGGAGGTGTAACAGAAGCTGTACTACGCTTTGCATACGAAAAAATCACCGGTGAAACGCTGATAGATACCGAACTGAAAATGACCAGAGGATTGGATGGCATACGAAGGGTTGAAATGCAACTTGGTGAACTAAAAATAAAATTAGGTATCGCTCATACCCTTAGCAACGCACGTAAGGTATGTGAAGACGTAAAAAATGGGATAAACGACTTCGACCTGATTGAGATCATGTCATGCCCAGGCGGATGTATAGCCGGAGGAGGACAGCCAGTAAGCTTTGATCCCGATTTTCGTCAAAAACGAATACAAGGCTTATACAATGTTGACAAACAGTTAGAGTTGCGTAAATCACAAGATAATCCTTTTGTGAAAGAGCTATACGACACCGTACTAGGAGAAGTGGGAGGCCATAAAGCTCACGAACTGCTTCATACCGATTACAGAGGTCGCAAACGAATCACCGATCAGGTGATCAACATACGCAACACTTCCCAGCCTAAGATAGAACTTTATGTTTGTGTGGGAACCAATTGCTATTTGAAAGGATCACAGGAGCTGCTTAAAAAGCTGACAAATTATGTGGTCGAGAATAAATTAGAAGATATAGTAGGCTTTGAAGGTCAGGAAGAGATGGTAGATGTGAAGGCTACCTTCTGTTTCGAGCGTTGTGAGAGAGGCCCGGTACTCCGTGTTAATGATCAGATACTTGAACATGCCACCTTCGAAAAAGCTAAAGCTTTGCTTGACAAAGAAGTACAAAGGATAGGAACTCTTATCAAAGTATGAGCTATGTAAGATTAAAATAATTTTCAGAGATGAGATTTTGGTTAAATTGGTCGAAATGCTGTTAGCAAGCTATCCCTGTCCGTATCAGTTCAAAAGGTTCTGAACGGACAGGGATTGGCTTCACAGCAATACTCCAAAATTTTACAGATATGGTTACAGCTACTTCATTACGGCCTAAGGAAAAGCTCCCGGTTGTTTATACTTCCAAGGCCAAGTGCCGCGATTGCTACAGATGTGTGCGCGTATGTCCGGTTAATGCGATCAAGATGAAGGATGGGCAGGCTCAGGTCATACCCGAACTATGTATTGCCTGCGGCACCTGTATCATCAATTGCCCGCAGCATGCCAAAGAATACCGCATGGAGACTGACAAAGTGCTGCATATGCTCGAAACAGGTGAGCCTATAGCCATTACGGTAGCACCCACTTTTGCAGTCTACTACAGCGAATGGGAACAAAAGAGGCTGCCATCCGCACTCCGTCAGGCAGGGTTTCAGTTAGTCTCAGAAACAGCAGTAGGAGCATATCAGACCGCCATAGCCAGTAAAGAATATATCGATCAACATCCATCAAAAAACCATATTTGCACAGCTTGTCCGGCTGTAGTCAACTATGTGCTGCATCAAAGCCCGCATTTAGCTAACCAGCTTATACCGGTTGCTTCACCTATGATCATACATGCCCGTATGATTAAAAAGAAATTCCCCGAGATGAAGGTGGTATTTGCAGGCCCCTGTGTAGCCAAGAAAGATGAGGCACAATGGCCAGATAACACCGTCTGGATAGATGCAGTCCTTACCTTTGAGGAATTAGATGATATCTTAAAGGAAAAGAAAATTGATATACTGAACTGCGAGGACAGCTCATTCAGCGAGATGGTCCCGGGTGAGTCGCGATTATTTCCACTAGAAGGCGGTTTACTACGTACAGCAGGCCTATCAACAGATATGTTAGATGAAAGGATAGTTACTGTAAGTGGCTATAGAGAGGTCAGAGAAGCGTTGGATGGATTGTCGGATACCTTGCAGCCTACCATCATTGAACCTATGTTCTGTAAAAATGGCTGCATTAATGGGCCAGCCTCATCTCAGCATTCAAGTTTTCAGGGCAGGACCGCTATCTTAGAGCACACTCAACGTACCAAACATCGCCAATTGCCAAACGCCGAACCATTTAACCGCATAGGTGCCAAGTTTCCATCTGTTTCAAAGAAAGGAAAAGAGCAATTCAGCGAAGAGCAAATACGTGAGGTACTCCGTATCACCGGTAAGCATGAGAAAGACGACGAACTGAATTGTACCGCCTGCGGATATGCCAGTTGCCGCGAGAAAGCTATAGCCGTCTTAAGAGGCATGGCAGAACCCGAGATGTGCATACCGTTTATGCGCAAACGAGCAGAAAATCAATATGATGCTATGATCATGCACGACCCTAACGGCATACTGCTATTAGACAAAAACCTGAGCATACTGCATATGAATAATGCATTTAAAAAAATGTTCTCATGCTCCGATACCCTATTAGGTAAAAAAATAAGCTATCTGACCGATCCGGGTATATTTGAGCGCCTGCAATCAGGTAAAGAAAATGTAATCAAAGAGATCAGCCATTACGCTAATTACAATCTGATATGTCATGTGATTGCTTTCAGTCTTCCAGAAGAAGAACATTATGCAGGTGTGTTTGTGGATATTACCGATACTCAACTGAGCAAGGAAAAGCTTACGGCTATAAAATCTGAAACCATACTCAAGGCACAAGAGCTTATTGACCATCAGATAAGCTTAGCTCAGGAGTTAGCCAAGTTTCTGGGAGAAAACACCGCTCGTGGCGAGGTACTGATGAAAAATCTGATTGACACTATCAAGAAATAATACGGATGTATATCCACACTGATATCTTTGCTGTTCAATCGCCTAAGAAGCCGGGCGACCCATGTGGCGATGCATACGGTGTATATCGCAATGAGCAGGCAACCCATATTATATTGGCTGATGGACTTGGCTCCGGCATCAAAGCACATATAGCAGCCAATATGTACGTATCCCGTATTTTAGGCTTGCTGAATCAGGGGATGACAACCCGCGAGTCGTTCAAAGCTGTTTCTGCGACTATGGATAAGGCTTGGGGTAGCAGCAATCCGTTTGCCGTTTTTACTATTGCCAGGATATTAAACAACGGCCATACCTTAGTGTTGAGTTACGAGATGCCACCCGCTATCCTGCTTACTAAGAATTATGCCCAGATACTTACTACACGAACCTATACCCAAGGAAAAGCAATCATTCATGAAGCCGGATGCACTATAGGTATGCATGAAGGGCTGATGCTAGTATCCGACGGAATCAGTCAGGCCGGTATAGGGAAACATTTTCGCTATGGCTGGGACACCGAAGGAGTTCGTAAGTTTATCCAAGCTAAGCTTCCTGTCGAACGGATCAACGGAGCTGCGATAGCCTCACAGGTCCACGATCAGGCTAAAAGCTACTGGCCAATTGGAAAAGGTGACGACTGCTCAGTTATCAGTGCAGTCACAAGAAGAGGTATAATCGTCAACCTGATGAGTGGCCCACCTGTAAAAAAAAGCATGGATGAGGCATGGGTACAGGATTTCATTCAATCGGAAGGTATCCATATAGCTTGTGGTGGCTCTACCTCGAAGATAGCGGCACGGGTACTCAAGCAACCTATGGAAATAGAGAGCACAGCAAGCATCATCACACCTCCCTCCTACCGTATCGAAGGATTTGAATTAGCCACTGAAGGAGTTATCACACTGAATCAGGTGTATCACCTCTTAGACGAAGAACCTGAAAACTACGCCAAAGATTCACCAGCCTCAGAATTAGCACAACTTCTAAAAATGGCTGATAAGATCAACGTATGGCTTGGATTAGCTGAAAATCT
>Ga0172377_10000396_pt1 | contig 40649 bp, 37 predicted proteins | sample Pumphouse3metaG_FD_119749 | JGI IMG/M metagenome (GOLD analysis project Ga0172377, IMG submission 119749) | Leachate microbial communities from a municipal landfill in Southern Ontario, Canada - Pumphouse #3 metaG | ecosystem: Engineered > Solid waste > Landfill > Unclassified | place: Canada... | reverse complement strand
CAGGCCAAGTAAGCGATTACTAGGCCTGGTTGTTTGTTCTGCCAAAACGATTGACACAAACAAACACCTTAGAAAAATCAATGTCTTAACACTTAAAAACGTCGCGCCTTCGCGTCTCTGGGGTTCAAAAATGAATTGTCAACAACCCCTGGCGTTAGGGGTTAAAACTGGCGAATCGTCGCTGTCACCACCCCCCAAATCACCATATCGGAGTTCTCGCGTACTGGAATTGGCAGGTAATGATCATTTTCAGGCACCAGCCAAGTGCCTGTCGATTTAATCGACAAACGCTTAACGGTTAGCTCGCCATCGAGTGCAGCAATCACAATTTTACCGTCAGCTGGTTCCAAGCTGCGATCAACAATTAAAATATCGCCATTAAAAATGCCGACTTTTTTCATCGAATCGCCTTGAACCTTCAGCAAAAACGTCGTTTCAGGACGCTTCACCAAATACTGATTGAGATCCAAACCCTGTTCAATATTATCATCTGCTGGCGAGGGAAAACCGGCCACAACCTTATGCGAAAACAACGGTAAAAGCTGCTCGCCGTTGGCGGCCGGATAATGCACACTAACCCCATCTCCCGGACTTTCAGGCAAGGGCGCGCGTGCTAAATTTGGCACAATGGGCACCGTATCTACTTCGGTTTCATTCAGCTGCGACAACCACTGTTTGACTAAGGGTATTTTTGACTCAGGCAGACGTACAACTTTAGTCGGTTCTTTATAGAGGCCTGAGCCTTTTTTTCGTCCCGCGCCTTCACGCGCACCACCACGTCCTTTTTTTTCCGACATGCTACACCCGTATTGCAAATTTCTTGATTTATGCGCCCGCTGCATACTGCGACCAACACAGCAGCACAAACGCTTTTCTGCAGGCCTGCTAATAGCCTGCGTATTATTTTAGGCTATTTCAGTGCGATTTATTATATTTAGACATTCATTCAATAAGTTTGTTGAATATGACCTTTAAAACGAAAAAGTTCAACTTTAAGCTGCCCAAGCTGATCAATCAACGGATTGCCGGTTAATTCCGGCGCGGCGTTTTCTTTTAGTTTACTGAGTTGGCTAAGCTGGTTTAGCCGTGCTTTCGCGCCCTGAATGGTATAGCCTTGATCATGCAACAGGCTTTTTATTTCAATCAATAACACCACATCCGCGCGCTGGTAATAACGGCGTCCACGTCGTTTATTGGGGTTAAGTTGTGGAAAAACCTGCTCCCAATAACGTAACACGTGGGATTTGAGTTGGCACAGCTCGCTGACTTCACCAATGGTAAAGTACTTTTTATCCGGCAACTCAATCTCTAGTTGTTGTGGAACTTGACTCATCTGTTATCAATTTTCGCTCTTAATTTTTGACCCGGTTTAAAGGTAACCACGCGGCGAGCGGCGATCGGCACTTCCTCACCTGTACGTGGATTACGTCCGGGACGAGAGTTTTTATCACGCAATTCGAAATTACCAAACCCAGAAATCTTAACACACTCACCACCGACTAATACATCGATAATCTCTTCAAAAAACTGCTCCACCAACTCTTTCGATTCGCGCTTGTTAAAGCCATAGGCAATGGACAAAGAATCCGCTATTTCCGCTTTTGTTAAGGTTGCCATGGTCTATCCTTTATCGTAATTGTGCGCCGACGGCCTGATGCACGCGCGCTATAACTTGCTCCACTAATGCCTCTACTTCGGCATCTTGTAACGTGCGTTGCGTATGCTGAATTTTTAAGCTCAGCGCCACACTCTTTTGTGTTGGCGCCACGCCTTCTCCTTGATAAACGTCAAACACCTGCACAGCACGCAACACATCCGATTCAACACTGTAAATTGCATCAATTAACGCCTGCACCGGTAAATCGCGTGCAACGACAAGCGCTAAATCGCGCTGCACTTCGGGGAATTTCGATACCAGCGTAGCCGCTGGTATCTGCATCGTTAATAAAAACGGCAAAGATAGCTGGAACATAAAAATTGGGCCGTTTAACTCGAAAGGTTTAAGCCATTGCGGATGCAGCTGCCCCATAACGCCAATTTGCTGATTTTCAAGCCAAAGTGAGGCCGCTTGCCCCGGATGAAAAGGCGTTTGTTGTGTCGGTTGAAAACGCACTTTGCCATGCAAATGACTCATCGCCAACAGGTTTTCAACGTCGCCTTTTAAATCATAAAAATCCACTTTACGTGCCGTCTCCCCCCAACTTATTGGTGCCACGTCGCCCGCGATCACACCGCCGATTACCGCGTGTTGTGTAATACCTTCGGTGCCATGGCTAAAAATCAAGCCAGTTTCAAATAGGCGAATGCGTGATTGTTGACGTTTTTGGTTATAACTCACCGCCTGCAGCATACCGGGAAACAGCGTGGTTCGCATCGCTTTCATTTCTTCGGAAATAGGGTTTTTTAATACCACATAATCCATATCCGGCGTTAATTTAGTTAAGGCCGCTTCCGGCACAAAGCTATAGGTAATCACTTCGTGGTAACCGCGTTGCACCAATACCTGACGCAACATCTGTGTATCTTGCTCCGACTCGGGCAAAGCTTTCAAACTTAACGGCATCGCCACTTGCGTGTCGGGCAAATTGTTGTAACCATAAATACGCGCGACTTCTTCAATTAAATCGACTTCAATTTGCATATCGAAACGATACGAGGGCGCCGTCACCTGCCAACCATCGGCCGTTGTTTCTAATCGACACCCTAAACGCGTTAAGGTATCGACAATAATGGTATCAGCAATCTGTGCGCCAAGTAATTGATGCAAGCGCGCACGACGCAAACCGATAACGGCCGCTTGCGGCATCGCGGCGGAATCTATCACCCGTACCCAGTGCGACACCTGCCCACCGGCAATCTCAGTTAATAACTGCAATGCTCGATTTAATGCACGCTCAGGTAATAAAGGATCCACACCGCGCTCAAAACGATGCGACGAGTCGGTATGCAAACCATATTGACGCGCTTTACCAACAATCGCTAATGGTGAAAAATGCGCACACTCGAAAAACAAACGCGAGGTCGTATCACTGACCGACGTCGCCAAACCACCCATAATACCGGCTAGCGCAATCGCGCCGGAATCATCGGCAATCACCAAAGTTTGCTCATTAAGACTAAGGGTTTTTTCATCTAGCGTGACCAGAGTTTCACCGGCCTTGGCATAACGTATTTCAACCGTACCCTGCAATTTATCGGCATCAAACGCGTGCATTGGCTGGCCTAGTTCCAATAACACGTAATTGGTGATATCTACCGTCAAACTTATTGGACGCAAACCGCAACGCTCTAAACGCTCGATCATCCAATCCGGCGTCGCCGCTTGCGTGTTATAACCACTCACTACGCAGCCTAAATATTTCGGGCAAGCTTGCGCGGCCTTCACCACCACCGCTTGTGGACAGTCGCCGTCAGTGGTAATTTCGGTAGAGTCAAACGGCTGGTTAAATGCCGCGCCACTAATCACCGCCACTTCGCGAGCCAAGCCTTCTACACTTAAACAGTCAGCACGATTCGGCGTTAAATCCACTTCCAACATCGTGTCATTCAAATTCAAATACTGACGAATATCCATACCAATCGGTGCATCTGATGGCAACACTTTTAACCCATCGTAATCTTGTTCCAAGCCTAATTCAGTGCCGGAACACAACATACCAAACGATTCAACACCACGTAATTTGGCTTTTTTTATTTTAAAATCGCCGGGCAATATCGCGCCCACCATCGCACAAGGCACTTTCATCCCGACAACGACATTCGGTGCCCCGCATACGATTTGCAACGGTTCGCCGCTGCCAACATTCACTTGTGTGACATTCAGTTTTTCGGCATCGGGATGTTTTGCTACTATCAACACTTCGGCGACCACCACGCCGCTAAAATCAGGTGCCACCGGCTCGACACTATCCACTTCCAAACCGGCCAAACTCAATGCCTCCGACAGCGTATTGCTACACCAATCTGGATTGACCCAACTTCTTAACCACTGTTCACTTAATTTCATGATTTAAAACTCGTTCAGATTCTTTAAAATCGGACCATCAGGCCTGCTTATTTGAATTGCTTTAAGAAACGTAGGTCGTTTTCAAAAAACTGGCGCAAATCTTTCACGCCATAACGCAACATCGCCAAGCGCTCAACACCTAAACCAAACGCAAGCCCGGTGTATTGTTCAGGATCGATACCGACATTTTTCAACACATTCGGATGCACCATCCCGCAGCCTAATACCTCAACCCAACGCCCAGCACCAAACAATTCCGTGGCAATATCCACTTCTGCCGAAGGTTCAGTAAATGGGAAATAAGATGGTCTAAAACGGGTTTTTAGATGCTCATCTTCAAAGAAATGGCGCAGAAAATCGGTCAATAAATTCATTAACTGGGCGAAATTCGCATTTTTCTCAACAATCAAACCTTCTACCTGATGAAACATCGGCGTATGGGTTTGGTCGGAATCACAACGATACACACGCCCCGGTGCAATAATGCGAATAGGCGGTTCGTTATTTTCCATAATACGCACCTGCACACCGGAAGTATGGGTACGCAACACCGTCGATTCATCTATATAAAATGTATCGTGCATTGCACGCGCCGGATGTGTTTCAGGAATATTTAACGCGCCGAAATTGTGCCAGTCATCTTCAATTTCCGGCCCAGTAGCCACCTCAAAACCCGAACGAGCGAATAAAGTCTCAATGCGACGCAAGGTGCGCGTGACCGGATGCAATCCACCCAAATCCAGCCGACGCCCCGGCAAAGTGACATCCAAAGATTCCGCCGCCAGCTTTTGCGCCAACTGCGCCGCTTCAAGGCCTTGCTTTTTATCTGACAACCAAGACTGGATCGTTTGTTTCGCCTCATTAATCCACTGACCGGCTAATGGACGCTCCTCAGCAGACAACTGTCCCAGCGACTTCATTAACTGCGTTATCTGCGCTTTCTTGCCTAGATAATCAACGCGTAGTTGTTCTAAATGCGCCAGTTCTTCGACCTGCGAAATAGCCTGTTTAGCTTGACTGAGTAAATGCTCAAGGGAGGATTGCATAAAAAATTCCATAGGTTAAAACGAATTCAATATAAATAGACGCGACACGCCAAGCGCGCGTTACGCGTTTAATCACAACCTCAAAGGATGTGTAAATATGACAGAATCTGACGTTCGATCACATCGATTTAACGCTCAGATCAGAAATCAAACATAGATGGGACCATCATCAGCGCGATAGCCTACCCACCTGACAAAAAGGGGGCATTACGCCCCCTTCCAATCGAATCACAATAACCGTTAAACCAACGCGGCTTTTGCTTTTTCTGCAATAACCGCAAAAGCGGCAGCATCATGAATCGCGATATCCGACAATACCTTACGGTCAACCATAATACCGGCTTTGCTCAAACCATTGATAAAACGGCTGTAAGTCAAACCATTGATACGTGCAGCCGCATTGATACGCGCAATCCACAAACGACGGAATTGACGCTTTCTTTGACGACGGTCACGGTAAGCATATTGACCAGCTTTGATCACCGCTTGGTTAGCGGTAGTAAACTGCTTGCGACGGGCACCGTAGTAACCTTTTGCCGCCTTCATTACTTTTTTATGGGCGGCGCGTGCTACGACACCTCTTTTCACTCTTGCCATGTTTTAATCTCCTTGACTATAGGTACGGTAGCATACGACGAACCATGGCCACATCGTGGTCATGAATCATATTAGGCGAACGTAATTGACGCTTACGCTTGGTCGACTTTTTAGTCAAGATATGACGCAAGTGAGATTGTTTACACTTAAAACGGCCTGAACCGGTTTTTTTGAAGCGCTTTGCCGCGCCACTATGTGTTTTAATTTTTGGCATGTCAAACTCCGCATTTGGATTTGGTTAGTTTTTCTAACCGCCTCTGCCTTTTAAACAAAAAACTGCTCCTAAAAATGAGCAGTCAGTCGGAACAACGAACAGCACTGAGGGAGCTGCACCAGTCAAAGCGCTACACGCTAAGCCGATTGTTGTAAGTGTTCAGCCGTGGCTTACTTACCCTTTTTTGTTGGCGCGATCATCATTTGCATCTGACGACCTTCCATCTTCGGTTCTTGCTCAACGGCCGCAACCTCCTGAACATCCCCTTTGATACGATCCAACATCTTCATTCCCAGTTCCTTATGGGTGATTTCGCGTCCACGGAACCAAATGGTTACCTTAACGCGATCACCCTGCTCAAGAAAACGCATCAGGTTGCGAAGCTTTACCTGATAGTCCCCTTCCTCAGTTCCCGGGCGAAATTTCACTTCTTTTACTTGCACTTGCTTTTGATTTTTCTTGGCATCGTGCTGTTTTTTCTGTTGCTGATACAAATATTTACCGTAATCCATAATACGGCAAACCGGGGGTTCCGCTTTCGCTGCAATTTCAACCAAATCCAATTCAGCTTCTACGGCCATTTCCAAAGCGCGCTGAATGGATACCACACCCACTTGCTCGCCATCTTGATCAATTAAACGCACCTCTTTAGCCGTGATGGCCTCATTGATATTATCCTTTGGTGCTTCGGGTTGTTGTGGTCTTGGGCGACCTCTTCTTACAGCGATAGTATTATCCTCCAAACAAATCTTAATGCGTGCGTTCTACGTTGCGACCTAAATTAGCGACATCGCGCATCAATAGATCCAGCATCGCCTCTAGGGTATAGCTACCTAAGTTTTCACCGCTACGCGCTCGCACATTCACCGTACCTTCCTGCATTTCTTGGTCACCAACGACTAAAATGTAAGGCACGCGCTGTAATGTGTGTTCGCGGATTTTAAACCCAACCTTCTCATTTCTCAAGTCCGTTTCGACTCTAAACCCCTGTTTTTTCAGATTTTCGGCAAACTGAACCACATAATCGGCATGGGTTTGAGAAATTGGTGCAACCACAACTTGTGTCGGCGCCAACCATGTTGGGAATTTTCCTTCGTAGTGTTCAATTAAAATCCCGACAAAACGCTCCAACGACCCCAAGATCGCACGATGAATCATTACAGGGTGGTGCTTTTCATTATCCTGACCAACGTACACCGCATCGAGGCGATCATGGCGCGTCATTGAGAAGTCGAGCTGAATAGTACCACATTGCCAAACACGGCCGATGCAATCACGCAAACTGAACTCAATTTTCGGCCCATAAAACGCGCCTTCGCCCGGTTGCAACTCGTAGCTCAAACCGGCATCGCGCAAGGTTTGCTCCAACGCAGCTTCAGCTTGGTCCCAAACCTCATCACTGCCCACTCGTTTTTCCGGACGAGTAGAAAATTTCACTTCGATATTTTCAAAACCAAAGTCAGCATAGGTTTGATAAACCAAATCTATACAACCTTGCACTTCGGTTTTAATTTGATCTTCGGTGCAAAAAATATGCGCATCATCCTGAGTAAACGAACGCACACGCATTAAACCATGCAACGTACCGGACGCTTCATTGCGATGCACCGTACCAAATTCAGCCACACGCACCGGCAAATCACGATAACTGTGCAACTGGCGGTTATACACCATAATATGCCCCGGACAGTTCATCGGCTTAACTGCATAATCACGATGCTCAGTATGCGTAGTGAACATATTGTCTTTAAACTTATCCCAGTGACCGGACTTTTCCCACAAAATACGGTCCATGATAAACGGCGTACGAATCTCCTCGTACCCGTTGCTGCGAATTTGCTCGCGCATATAATCTTCGACCACCCGATACAGCGTTGTACCTTTCGGGTGCCAAAACGCCATACCCGGCGCAATATCTTCAATATGAAACAGGTCTAATGCCTTTCCTAACTTACGATGGTCGCGCTTTTCCGCTTCCTCCATCATTTTGAGGTAGTCATCCAGCTCCTGTTTGGTTGCAAAAGCCACGCCATAAATGCGCTGCAACATCTTATTATTTGAATCACCGCGCCAATAAGCACCCGCCAGATGCGTTAATTTAAACGCTTTGATATGACCCATGTGTGGCACGTGCGGACCACGGCACATATCAATATATTCTTGGTGAAAATACAGACCAAACTCTGTTTCGTCGGGTAAGTCTGCCACCAACTCCAACTTATAGTTTTCGTGGCGTGCTTTGAAGGTATCAATAACTTGCGCGCGGGGCGTCATCACCTTTTCAACCTGGTAAGCAGTTTTCGCCAGTTCGTGCATGCGTTTTTCAATCGCCAATAAATCATCCGGCGTCAACGACACCTGCGCATCCACGTCATAATAAAAACCGTTATCAATCACCGGCCCAATCGCCATTTTGACATCTGGATACAACTGCTTAAGGGCATGGCCTAATAAATGGGCACATGAATGGCGCATAATGTGCAAACCATCGGCATCTTTAAGCGTAATAATCTGTAGCTCAGCATCGGTCGTAATAAGATCACAGGCATCCAATAAACGACCGTTTACACGTCCGGCAATCGTCGCTTTTGCAAGGCCCGCGCCAATATCCTGCGCAACCTGCATAATCGACACCGCCGAGTCATACTGTTTTTTTGAGCCATCCGGCAACGTTATAATGGGCATATCTGTCTCACAACCGAAATTTTAATAATGGAAAAGCGAAAATTATAACACGAGCAATGGACATTCCATCAAGATCCAACAAATTAATCCGCCACTAAACCATTGGCGATTGCGCTAATTGGGTCGTCGCCTGCTCTATCGACTCTAAGTACAACGCCTCATCTAGGCCAATACGTTTTAACACCAACTGCAGCGCAGAGGACATAACGCCGACCTCGGCCTCCACCACCCCGTTGCTGCCTAGGGCATACCACGCGCCGGCCTCTGCCAAATAACCTAAATAAGCCGCGCGCTGATGACTCTTGTCGAGCATATGCGGCGCATGATGACCTAAAACCCCCATCACCACCTCATCTGAAAACTCCCAATTCTTTAGCAAACGTGCACCGAGATTCGCGTGTGAAAAACCCAACAATTTGTTTTCACTCACAACCAATCCGCTAACCCGCCCCTGACACGTATCAAGCACCTGCTCATAGTCTAAACTATCGGCCTGCAACAACAGATACACGCCTATCTCGTGCATCAAGCCAATCATAAACGCATCATACGGATTAAATTTTAAACACGATTGCGCCGCCAACACTCTGGCCAAATGCGCGGCAAACAAACAATATTTTTGATACGCGACCTGTTGCAAACGCGGATGCGCACTGAATGCCTCGCCATAATTGATCGCCAACGCCATCACGCGTAAATCGTTCACACCCAAACGCGCAATCGCCTCACCAATATGACTGGTTGGCTTACCAACGAGATAACGTGCCGAATTCACCACCTTTAACAAACCAGCCGTCAAACGCTGATCTTGCATGATTAACTCTGCTACCCGCTGGACATGGACCTCATCCGGCATCGCCAACAGCCGATTAAGCTTTAACAATGCTTGAGGCATGTGCGGAAGACGCTTAATTTCCGTTAAATGCTCAATCAACTGCCTTGTTGAATACTTTTGCACAGCCACTCCATTAATCGTCTGTTGCGCAGGCATATGGGCCGCACACACAACGTTATTAAAAATCGTTTTGTATAAAAAATTTAAATTTTATGCGCAACTGACATCATTAGCAAATCTGTTTACACTTAAAATCGCCGACGGTTGACGCTTTCACATCTTCGGCATTTTTGGCTATAATCCAACCTTTAATTTTACACACCGTATTTGACGGTTCGTTGACGACCGCGCAAAACGGCTAATTCACTCGATTCCAACATCGTGCCGCCGGTACGAACGTTTAAAAGGCCAATGACAATGAATTTAGAACAAGCCCGTTTTTTCATGGTAGAGCAGCAAATCCGCCCTTGGGATGTTTTGGACCCGCAAGTGCTCGAATTGTTTTACCAAGTGCCGCGCCACGAATTTGTTGCCGAAAGCCAACAAGCCCTCGCCTATTCGGATATTGAACTACCGATTGGCGAAGGCCAACACATGCTTGCGCCTAAAATTGAAGGTCGCATTCTGCAAGCGATTGATATTTCGACAGACGACAAGGTGTTGGAAATCGGCACCGGTAGCGGCTATCTCACCGCCTTAATGGCCAAACTCGCCAAGCAAGTGGTCACCATTGAGCTGTTTGAAAGTTTACAAAAACAAGCCAAAGCGCGCCTTAACGCTTTTGACAATATTCAATTTCATCTTGGTGACGCCAGCCAAAACTGGAACGACCTGCAGCGCTACGACGTTATCGTGTTTGGCGGTGCCTGTGCTGAGGTTACAGCTGCTTATAAACAAAAACTTCAACTAGGCGGGCGTTTATTTGCGATTGTCGGCCAATCTCCAGCGATGGAAGCAATATTAATTACTCGCATCGGTGAAGACGAATGGCTGAGCGAATCGCTATTTGAAACGGACACCACCGCCTTAATTAATCACCAAAGCCAACCTAGTTTTCGTTTTTAAATGTCACTGCCGCGCTAAGCGCGGCAATCCCCCCCCCTTCCATCTATAGATAAATAAAAACTATTGATACCGTCCCATAAAATATTCCTCTAGGCCACAAAGTTTTATTTATACTAAAATAACAAACTGATTTATGTGATTGTTTTATCAATCCTATTTGGGTAGGTTTTTGACGTTATAACGCCAAGCAACCTCTCACCCAGTTCATTCTGAGGACAGCGACATGAAAAAAATAACACCTTGGCTAGCAGCGGGCCTTATTGGACTTTCAAGCCACAGCTTCGCTCAAACCCAAAAATACGATCCGCAAGCGATGGCTTGGCTTTGCGCGCCTTGTCACGGCACTAACGGACGCGAATTTCACGAATCTATGCCGGCATTAGCAGGCCTGAATCCAGATTATTTTATTCGCACCATGATTGAGTTTCGTGAAGGTCAACGCCCTACCGTGATTATGGATCGCGTAGCGCGTGGCTTTACGGATGCCGAAATCGAAGCCATGGCTACGTGGTTTGCGCAACAACCCGCCGAACAATGGACCCCGGAGGTAAAACATGACTAAGCCAACCTTAAACCGCCGTCAGCTGATTAAGCTTTTTGGCGCCAGTGCCGTAGCGGCTTCGGGTCTTTTAGGGGCATCATCGCTTGCTTATGGTAAAGACGCACACCATGTTGTCGTGGTCGGTGGTGGCGTCGGTGGTGCAACCTTTGCCAAATACCTGCGCTTTGCTGATCCGCACGTAAAAATTACCGTTATCGAACCGAACGAAAACTATATCACCTGTTTGCGCACCAACGATGTCATGGTCGGGCTGCATACCTTAGACGAACTCACCTTTAGCTATGAGGTGTTAAAAAACCAATACGCTATTCAATTTGTGTTTGACAGCGTAACGCACGTTGACGCCGACAAAAAACGCGTCACCACCGCGAAAGGTGACACGCTAAATTATGACAAACTAGTAGTGTCGCCGGGCATTGACTTTCGCTTTGAAGACTACGAAGGTCTGAGCGAGGCACTCAGCGAAACTGATTTACCGCACGCATACAAGGCCGGACCACAAACCTTGTTGCTAAAAAAACAACTCGAAAGTATGCGCCAAGGCGGCACTTTTGTGCTCTCGCCACCGGCGGGTAATTTCCGTTGTCCGCCTGGGCCTTATGAACGCGCGTCGCTGTTTGCTGAATGGATGCAAAAGCATAACCCGAGCGCTAAAGTGTTAATTCTCGACCCGAAAAATAGCCACTCGAAGTTTGGTCCGTTCCGTAAGGGTTGGGAGCGTTTATATGGTTTTGGTAGCGACAATAGCCTGATTGAATGGGTATCGCTAAATGACGGCGGGCGCGTAACTGGCGTTGACGTCGCCAACAAAACCCTTAAAACCGATGGCGGCTTAGTAAAGTACGACGCCTGTAATATTATCCCGAACCAAAAAGCGGGCAAAATCGCTCAAACCATCGGACTAACCGACGCCTCTGGCTGGTGTCCGGTCAATCGTCAAACCTTTGAATCGAGTTTGATTCCGAACATCTACGTGCTTGGCGACAGCAGTATTGCCGATGAAATGCCCAAATCCGGCAACGCCGCTAATACCCAAGCCAAAGTCGCGGCAAAAGCGATTGCGGCCGCCCTCAAAGGGGAAGCACCGGGTGAAGCGATTTTTGCCAATGTTTGCTATAGCCTAGTCGGACATCGTTATGGCATCAGTATTTCAGCGATTTACGAGGTGCGCGACAATCAAATCGTCGCCAAGGGTAAATCAGCGGGCGTCTCGCCGATTGTAGAATCACCGGCGCAAGCAACGCTTGAGGCGGTGTATCAGAAAAACTGGCACCGCACATTTGTAAAAGACGTCTTCGGTTAATAAAGGAATCACGTGATGACATTCAAAGCACATACTCTCTGGCTGGCGTTAGGTTTGAGCCTAACATTGGGCGCCTGCTCTAACGATCAACCTGAAAACCAAGCCAAGCCAACGGCGACACAAACCGATAGTCATGAAGGCGCCGCATCGCAGTCGGTTGAAACACCGTCTGCTGCTGCAACAAACGACACCGCCAGCGCGCCCGCCACACCGACTAACACACCGGGTGCGCCTTGGGACAGCGCAGCGCTGACACGCACGCTCAGCGCCATGCCCAGCGGCGATGTCAGGCGCGGCGAACAAGCGCATAATGCGTTATTGTGCGTTTCGTGCCATGCGGTTACCGGCCAGCCCAACTCACGTAACTTCGTCAACCTCAATCACCAACCGGAAAACTACGTTAAAAAGGTGCTGCTCGACTATCGTGACGATCGCCGTGCCGAACCATACGGTCAGTCTAAAATCATGACCTATATCGCCAAGACCTTGACCGATCAACAAATTGCCGATTTAGCGGCATTTTATAGCGCACAACCCTTACCCAAAGGTAAGCAAGCTGACTATCAAGCGCCAAGCGCAATAAGTCAATTAGTTGCGCAAGGCGATATGACGCGAATGGTGATGAGCTGTGCGGCTTGTCATGGGGCGCAAGGCCAAGGTAACGGTGACTTGTTCCCTGCCTTAGCCGGACAAGAAGTGGACTACACCATACGTACGCTCAAAGCCTATCGCAGCGGTGAACGTCAAAATGATGTGAACCAAATGATGGGAAATATTGCCAAACAACTTACCGATGAAGAAATTGCAGGCTTGGCGCAATACTACGCCAACCTCAATCCTTAGTTCGGCTGCGCGCGCCTGTTGGCGCGCGTTTTTACAATCTACTTCTCTGTTTTAACGCACAACGCGCAACTGACTGCCCTGCGCCCCTGTTGTAATATCAATACGTAGCGCCATTTGCTCTTTCAGCTCTTGCACATGAGAAATAATACCGATGGTGCGTCCGCTCATTTGCAAATTTTTCAGCGTGTCTATCGCCAACTCTAGCGATTGCGGGTCGAGACTGCCAAAGCCCTCGTCAATAAACAAGGTATCGAGTTTAATGCCGCCAGCATAACGTTGCACGACATCCGACAAACCCAGCGCTAGCGACAAAGCGGCTAAAAACGATTCTCCGCCGGATAGGGTCGCCACGGGTCGGCTTTTACCGGTATAACTATCAAATACATCCAGCTCCAGACCGGAGGCTTTTTGCCCTTTATTGCGCGTATCTTTACGAATCAGCTCATAGCGTCCTTTAGTGAGGTGACGCAGACGCACGCTGGCATTAAGCAATACATCATCCAACAACACCCCCAGCACAAAACGTTGCAGGCTGATTTTGGCCGGATTATCGCCACACAATACCTCACTCAACGTGCCGATGACATCATATTCAGCTTGTAAAGCATAGCTTTTTTGCTCCGTGGCGAGCAAGGTATGTTGCACGCTTTGTAGTTGCGCAACTCGAGCGAACACTTCGCTGTAACTTGCATCTACTTGGGCGAACGCCTGTTGTTGCGTGTCCAATGCACTAACAAGTGGTTCCAGTTCGGGCAAAACTTGCTCAGCCAACTCCGCATCAAGCTGTTGAATCTGGCCTTCGAGTTGGGCACTGCGTTGTAGATAATGTTCAATTTGTCTCACCCAATTCGGCAGATGGGGCTGTTGTGCTAACGCCTGCTCAAAGGCGTTCTCATCTTCGAAAGCACTGTGCGCCAGCGCCTGATGCCATTGCCGGTCGGCTTGTTGCACCAACGCAATACGCTCGTTGAGTAAATCCTCGCGCTGACTGAGTGTTTGTTGCGCCTGGGTCAAGCGGGTTAAAGCGGTTTCGCGTTGTTGTTGGCAGTGCGCCCGTTGTTGTTCGAGGTGTTGTATTTGCTGATCTGATTGTGCCAACGCATCTTGCAAAGCCTGCGCGTCACGATAGTGTGCAGGAATCTGCTGCTGAAGGTGCTGATAATGCTGTTGCGCTAACTGGGCTTGGGTGTCGGCGTTTTGCCAAGCTTGGTTAAGCGCATTTAACGACTCGGTTTGCTGTACAATCGCCTGCTCCAGCGTTTGCAGTTGGTGTTGCAAGTGCTGCAGTTGGGCTTGTTGCTGTTGGGCGTTTTGCAGTTGGGTTTGATAGGCGTTGAATTGGCTTTGCAATGTCTGGCGCGGCGTGTATAGCGCTTCTCCAAGTTTGGCCGCAAGGCTTTGTTGCTGCTCACACAAACTTGCCCGTTGTGCTTGCCACTGCACTTGGCGCTGTTGCAACGCCGTCTCGGCCTGTTGCGCCTGCGCTAAGGCGTGTTTGGCTTGCTGTATATCAGCCTCATCGACCGGCTCACTATCTTGCTGCCATTGCGCCGGGGCAGGATGTTGCAGACTGCCGCATACCGGGCAAGGCTGGTGCAAAACCAAACTTTGCGCCAAAATCGCCGCTTGCCCTAAATGCCAACTGAGTTCACGTTGCGCAAGCTGACGTTGCGCTTGCTCGCGCTGCTGTTGCGCGGTGGTCAGTTGGTGCGCCAGCCCATCAAGTTGCGTTTGTAAAGTCTGTTGCTGTTGATCTTGATTTAACCAGGCCTGCTGATATTCGAGCCTAGCTTGCAACTGCTGCAAAGCAAGGCGAATGTCGGCTTCGTTGAGCGGATTTTGCGCTAAGGCATCACGCGCCTGTTGGATTTGCTGGCGTTGCGCTTGCGCCTGTTGCAAAGTATGGCGCGCTTGCTGATAGGCCTGCTGGTGCTGATGCTGAGTGCGTTGCGCGCTTTGCCAAGCTTGCAACGCCTGATCCAGTGCGCTGAGTTTAGGTTGCCATGTGCTCAGTTGATGGCGCTGTTGTTTAAGCGCATCTAACGCTTGCGCCGCCGCTTGCGCCTGCTGAAATGCGCCATCCGCCTGATGCCAGGCCTGCTGAACTTGCGCTAGGCGGAGTTGGTCTTGCGCTAAGGCTTGTTGCGTTTGCTCAAGGGCTTTTTTAGCCTGTTGCTGTTGTTGATAATCACCTTGCAACGCTTGTGCCAAACGCACTTGCGCCAACGCGTGTTTTAAAGTTTCGATGTCCGGCTGTTGCGCCAGATGGGCCTGTTGTTGTGCTTGTAATTGTGTGCGCTGTTGAAAACGTGCGTGTATGGCCTGCCCTTGTTGATAACGATACTCAGCCTGCTTCAGTGCGTGCGCCGCTTGTTGTTTGTGCTGGCTTTGCTCGTTCAGCTGCGCTTGCGCTTGACTCAGCTGCTCGTGCAGTTGCTCTGGCGTGCTACAAGCCACGGCTTGTAAAATGCCTTTGATTTGCTGTAGGTGTTGCTGCATCTGTTGACGCACATCGGCGGCTTGCGCTTTGATACGCTCTTCAACTCGCTTATACAAATCGGTTTGAAACAACTTGCTTAAAATCGGCTCGCGCTCTTTCGATTCAGCCAGCAAGAGTTTGCGAAACAACCCTTGCGGCAACACCATCACCTGACGAAACTGCTCGGAATCTAACCCCATCAACTCGACGATTTTGTTATTAAACTCTTTAAGTTTTTTCGATATCAACAGGGTTTCGTGCCCTTGGCCATCAACTTGATACAAATAGGCCTGTCCGGCATAGGTCGTGTAACCATCTGCGCGTGCTTTTTTGCGGGCTTGCGTCGGTTGGCGATGAATGCGATAGCGCTGTTCGCCTAGCGAAAAAATAAACTCGACCTCGGTTAGGCTGTCCTCATCCGCATACTGACAGCGCATATCAGCCGCCTCCCGTTCTTTGCCCGTGGTGTCACCATAAAGCGCAAACGCTATGGCGTCCAACAACGTACTTTTACCGCTACCGGTAGCGCCATTAATCAAAAACAGTGGGTGCTCGCCAAGCAGCGTAAAATCAATTTCCTCGCGACCAGCAAACGGGCCAAACGCTTGAAGCGTCAGTTTAAGCGGTTTCATGCTTGCGCCTCTCGGTTCAATCCATCCAACACTGCCTGTAGCCGTTGTAGTTGCGCCTCACTCAAGGGTTCGCCTTGTATCTGTTGATAAAAATCGGCCATCAGTTTCGCCGGATCAAGCTTGATATGCGCACGTTCGACTTCATCAAGCGGCCCTTGTTGCAGCCATGTTTTTTCCAAATGCAACACATTCGGATACACCTCACGTAAACGTCCCATCGGATCCAATAATGCGCAGGTATCGTGCAGACGAACCATCAAATAATCGTCATGATTCGGATCGAGTTTGCCTTGCGCCACGACCTCATCCAATCGGCCTTCTATCACACGCACATCGCGTTTACTGGTCAAAGGAAGCATTTGCTGATTTAGCAGGCCTGTTGCATCAAAGGTTAAAAGCGTGACCGATTTTTGATGCCAATGCTCGGAAAAACTGTATTTAAGCGGCGAACCGGCGTAACGAATATGCGGCGCACCTTTGGCTTGTGGACTATGCAAGTGACCAAGCGCAACATAATCAAACGCCATCATCGGCTCATACGATACCCTATCCGAACCGCCAACCGATAAGGTTTTTTCCGACTCACAGGTTTGCGCGCCATCAACAAAACAGTGCGACATTAGCACACAAGGTAAACGCGGATTACGCGCTTGACGCACCCGCTCAACCAAAAAAGTATGCGCATGGTCGTAATCTTTTACCGGTTCGCCAAACACATCACGCACCTGCTCAGGATCGGCAAACGGAATGCCAAACACCTGCAAGCTCAACTCACCGTTTGTCAGCACTACCGGCTGGGTAACCTCGCTCAAATCACTCAAAATATGCAGGCCTGCTTGCTGCAGTTGTTGCGCCGCAAAACCTAACCGAGGCGCGCTGTCGTGGTTACCACTAATCATAATCAGCGTAATGTTTAACGCGCTAAAGCGATTGACGATTTCATTCAGTAAACGCACCGCCTCGGTCGGCGGCATGGAGCGGTCGTAAATATCCCCCGCGACTAATACCGCCTCTACCTGGTGTAGTTGCGCGTAATCGATAATCTGCGACAACACATCCGCCTGCTCAGCCAATAAAGACTGATTATGCAACACTTTGCCCAAATGCCAATCTGCCGTATGCAGCAACTTCATCCCCCCTCCTTCCCCTTATCAGCAGGCCTGCTAAAAAGCCGGTTTAATGCGGATTAACCTTAAATGCCGCACAATCCGAGCGTAACGCTAACACCGATGGGTAAGGCGCCAAAATCCATTGATCCGCCAAATAATCCACCTCAAACTCAGCAATCCACTGTTGCAATAATTTCATCAACGCAATCAACGGAATCACCCCTTGGCGAAACTCCTCACGCGTTTCTTGATACAGCGCTTTTTGTGCGGGCGATAGCGACGCTTTAACATAACCGTAGAGATGCTCAACGACATTAATCATCGCCCCGATACGCGACTTAGTAGCCAAAGCTTGATGTAACAGTAATTCATAATCCGCCAGCGACGGCGCCAAGTTCGCCGCTGTGGCCTGCGCCACTAACGGTCCCATCTGTCGATACACCGCCTCATTTTTCGACAAGAGTAAAAACTTATGCCGACGATGAAAAGCCTGAAAATCCGCTACACTCGGCGCCGCGCCAACAAAGCTTCGCCAACGCGCCTGCGCAAACACCTGTAGCATAAAGTTTTCCTTCAACCACGCATCCTGCATTCGCCCCTCGTCCTCAATCGCTAACCAAGGCATCGCTTGTTGCAAAGCTTGGGTAAACAACCCCTGCCCTATGCCATTATCCGAACCCAACCATTCGCCAGTAGGGCGATAAATTTTGATTCGATCCAAACCGCACGAAGGCGACTTGGCTTTAACCAATGCGCCATCAATTTGCATCGCCTGTAACTGCACGATTTTTTGCTGGTTATACGCTTGCAACCCAGCGGTATAATCCGTTTGCGAGCGACCGCCAAGCACATGAATACGCCCCTCAATGCGGCACAATCGCACCGATTCGCGCGGCGTTCCCATCACAGCATCCTCCGGACAAAAGGGAATATAGTCCACATATTGAGCTAATTGCTCGCTGATAAAGCTATCTTGTGCATGACCACCGTTATAACGACAAAGCGAACCAAGCAAACAATTCGACACCGCCAATTTAACGCGAGGATAATCAAAACCAGGCATCCCATTTCTCCCAAATTAACGCGCTAATCGGCGCAACAACAACGCGCCAACTACCACTAACGCCAGTGAAGGTAAAAACGCGCCCAACCACGGCGCCAACTGATACACCACACTCAAATTACCAAAAATCTGATTGAGTAAATGAAAGCCCATGCCAATCAAAATACCCACAAATATCCGCTGACCGATACTCACTTGGCGTTGCGAACCGAACAGCAACGGAAACACCAAAACCAACATCGCCACCACCGCCAGCGGATTCGCCAGTTTACGCCAAAACTCCAACTGATAGGGCGCCGCATCCAAACCGTTTTGCTGCAAAAACCCGATATACGCATACAAATCATCGATACGCATATAACGGGTTTGCACGTGTAAACGCGTCAATAACGCTGGATCAATCGGAAAGGTCTGCACCTGCAAACTCGGCGCACTTTGCTGCCAAACGAGCCTTTGATGCGGCCCAGCCGCAAGCATCGGCTGCCAACTCAAGCGTTGCTCAACCGCTTGCGCCAAGCGCCAAGCGCCCTGCTGATAAATAGCCGTCGGCGCTTGCAACACCGACACTAACTGCGTGCCCTCAAACCCATACACCGTTATCCCATGCAACTTCGACTCCGACACCGCACGCGTTACATGAATCAGGCGAGACGCCTCCTTCATCCAAAAATCACTGCGATCACCAATCGTCATATTTTTTTGCAATGCCTGCGCGCGCAATTTCGTCGCATACGCCTCGCTTGGCGGCGCAACAAACTCACCCAGCAGCGCCACCACCAACCACGCCAACAACGCGGTTTTCATCACTGCCGTCACGATCCGGGTCAACGACCAACCGGTCACGCGCAACACCGTCAACTCCCCCTGATTAGCCAAGCTACCCAAGCCAATCAATGTACCAATTAAGAGTGCTATCGGAAAAATTTCATATGCATACACCGGCAGCTTAAGCAACGCATACGCCAGCCCTTTTACCAAGGTGTAACCATCGCGCAACATGCCAATTTGCAACATCAATTCGGACAAACCCAAAATCAACAGCAACACACACCAAACCAGCAACGTATGCACCAACAACACGCGCCCTAAATAACGCTCAATACGATTCATCGTTCGCCTCGCCGGTCTCTGCGCCACATTCTGTCTGGCGCTAACGCATAAACCAAAAACAGCAACGGCACCCACCACAAGCCAACCCACGGACTCAAACTCCCATGAGAAACCGCCTCACGCGACATCACCACCAACTGATTAAACACCACATATAACACAAGCGCGATAAACACTTTAGCAAAGCGCCCTTCACGCGGCCCGGTTTTGCTTAACTTCAACGCCAACAATCCCAATACCAGCACACTCACAGGCACCACAAAACGCCACTGCAACAGCGCCCAATCCGCCGGATCCTCACTTTTCCATAACGCATAAGTTGAGGTTTCCCAGCGTTGCGGATTGGCCTGCATCGGGGTTAAATCCGGTAAATAGGCCTCAAAACGTTCAAAACGCCGATGCACAATCGCCTCCCCCTGCAACACCCCCTCATAACTATAGCCATCCAACAAAATCAACGCCAAACGCCCATTAATCTGCTCAAAATGTCCGCGCGGCGCGCTCAGCATCACATCCGAATTTGCCTGACGAAGCTGAATCCAAACATCTGACAAACGTCCCTGAGTATCAATGTCTTTAACATACATCACCCCATTAGAACTGGGCAAACTATTAAAACGTCCGGCAACCAGGCCTGCTAACGGCGCCGACACCTGCGCCTTGGCAATTAAATGTCGTTCTTGGGCAAATGTCCAAGGCGTCAACCAAAGCGTCAACACCAAGGTCATCAACACCAACGGCGCCAAAAACCATGCCACCCGGCGTTGAAAATAACTCGGGGCAATACCGCAGGTTTGCATCACCACCATTTCTTGATCTTGATACAACCGCCCCACCACCAACATCACCGCCAACAAAGCCACCAACGGCAAAATAATTTCCAGCGCCGGCGGTATTTTCAATAACAACACCTCAAACACCACCGATGCTGGCAGACTGCCCTCCACCGCCATCGCCAGCAAACGCGCTGTTTCCGTGCCAAAGGTAATAAGCAACAACACCGCTAACACCGCTAAAAACGTCAGCCACAGCTCTTTATAAAGATATTTATCAAGAAGACGCAAAAATTCGCTCTCACACGTTAAAATGTTACCTATTATAAAGCGCGTCGCTCGAGCGCTTAGCAAAAAGGACCCATTCAATGAAAAAAATCAATTTTACACTGCAAGCCAATCCACAACTTAGCCAATTTGACACCCTTGTTTTACCGGTCTTCAGCGAAGGTAAATCCACCCCAGCCGCCGCCCACTTCGCCCTTAACGGCTTAATTGAATCGCTATTCAAACAAGGGGACTTTCTCGCCAAACCCGGCCAAACCCTGATGCTCCACTTCGTCGCCCAACTCGATTGCCCGCGCTTACTGCTTGTTGGCTTCGGCGAGGCCGAAAAACTCAGCGAAAAAAGTTATATCAGCAGCCTGCAAGCTATGGCTAAAAACCTAGACAACTCTGGTGCACAAGCCATTCTCAATACCACGCATCACGTCACGCCAAAAGATCGTCAAGCTGATTGGTCACTGTATCAAAACGCGCTCCAACTACAACGCAGCTTTTATGACTATGCTCATGCCAGTCGAGGCGAACATACGCCCAAAACACCTAAAATCGAACAAGTTTGCTTTATGGCCGAGCCCTTAGCCAACCACCAACAAGCCCTGCAACAAGCGCAAGCTACCGCCTTAGGTATGGCCCTCACCCAAGATTTAGGCAACCTGCCCAGCAATGTCTGCACCCCGGCTTATTTAGCCGACAGCGCCCAACAACTGGCACAAAGCGGCGGATTCGAATTTAACGCACTCGATCGCGAACAAATGCTGGCAATGGGTATGGGCTCATTTATGGCGGTTGCCCAAGGTAGCGAAACCCCGCCAAAACTAATTTGCTTAGCCTATCGCGGCGGCAAAGCCGATCAAGCGCCGATTGCCTTAGTCGGCAAAGGCGTCACCTTTGACACCGGCGGTATTTCGCTTAAACCCGGCGCCAGCATGGACGAAATGAAATATGATATGTGCGGTGCTGCTACAGTGCTGGGGGTTTTCCAAGCCTTAGCCGAACTCAAACCCGCGATTAATGTTGTTGGCGTTATCCCAGCCACCGAAAATATGCCATCAGGCAAAGCGCTTAAACCCGGCGATGTTATCACCTCGCTATCGGGGCAAACCATCGAGGTGCTTAATACCGATGCCGAAGGTCGCTTGATTTTGTGCGACGCGCTAACCTATGTCCAGCAAACGTATCAGCCCGCTCTAGTGATCGACATCGCCACCCTCACCGGCGCTTGCATAATTGCACTTGGCAATCACGTTTCGGGCTTATTAGGCAATGACCAAACGCTAATCGACGCCCTAATCAATGCAGGCAAAACCACCTATGATCGCTTTTGGCCGCTGCCACTGGGTGAAGAATGGGATGAGCAACTTAAATCTAACTTTGCCGATATGGCGAATATCGGTGGACGCGAAGGCGGCACTATTACCGCTGCGCAATTCCTGGCGCGCTTTACTAAACAAGTAAAATGGGCGCATTTAGATATTGCTGGTACCGCTTGGCAATCTGGTCAAAACAAAGGTGCCACTGGGCGTCCAGTTCCAGCCTTGGTCGAATTTATTATGCAACAGGCGGCACATGACTAATCCGACGCAAGACGTATTGTTTTACGTGCTTGCCAGCAGCGATGCACGTTCTCGCGAATTATTTCTTATTAAGCTGTTGAGCAAAGCGCTCAAACAGCAACGGCGTATAGACGTGCGTTTTGCTCACCCGCAAGACGCGCAACGCTTTGACCAAACGCTGTGGACCACGCCCGAACACAGCTATTTTCCGCACGCGTTCGAGCACCAAGTCGACGCACCGATTCAACTTTTCGGCGCACAAATTAGCTCACCCTGTAACGATGTACTAATTAATTTGCACCCGGATTTTTTTGATCAGTTCAACCGCTATCAGCGCACGATTGAAGTGCTGGATCAATCAGTAGAACTGATTGAGAAGGGACGGCTACGCTGGCGCCAATACAAACAGCAAGGTATTGAACCTACCCTGCATAAACTTGGTTAAAGGGCTACGGCCCTGATGGTGACACGTAAGAAAAAACAACCTTAGGCGTTTTCGCCGCTGCGCTCAAGCTCAATATTGTGTTTACGCAACAAGTAATATAGATTTTCACGACGCAACCCTAAACGTGATGAGGCCATTTTAACGTTATAGTCGGTTTCGATTAACACCCGACGCACCAGTTGCGCCTCAAACGAATCCTTGGTGCCTTTTAAGCCTGCATCGTCCAAGGTTGAGTTAAAACGAATCGCGTACAACCCCTCTTCTTGCAAACTGTTTTCTGCATCAAAAAACAACAACGCACGCTCAATAGACGCCACCAACGTATCCATCGACACCGGTTTTTCGAAAAAATCAAACGCGCCTTCACGAATCGCCTGAATCGCCGCTTCCTGTTTACCACGTCCGGTCAGCACAATAATTTTCACCGCAGGGGATTGCTGAAGGATTCGCTGCATGGTTTCTAAACCCGCTTCCATTGAATCCGGCTGTGGCGGCAACCCCAAATCTTGAATCACGCATTGTATGCGCGGATGACTATCCAGCGCCGCTAACGCCTGCTCACCATCATGCGCCTGTATCACCTCGTAACCTTTCAAACTTAATACAGAGCCAAGCATTTTTGCCAAGGAAAGATCGTCTTCAACAATAAGCAAAGGAGTCTTAGACATGAATCACCCTTTATAACCGTGATAATTAACGTACAAGCAAGCACCTCGTTTAATTTGTCAATTCGCGCCTGCAAGACGTTGGCAATCGAAGAAATGTACCTGCAAGCTCTCCGCGGATCAAGCAAGGTACCCAACTTAAAAATTATAGCATCAAGTATTGTTGATACACAGGCACAAAGGTCATTGAATATTTCTATACAAGCGCCATCCACACGGCTTTTTGTTGGCGCTTGTAAGCTATCGGCAATCGCTTGCGCATCGGTTATAATGCGGCCTAATCTCCCAAATTAATCAGCGACGGAATCGCGTATGGATATTACCCAACTTCTTGAATTTAGCGTTAAACAGCAGGCATCAGACCTACACTTGTCAGCGGGAATGCCCCCCATGTTACGCACACAAGGCGATGTACGGCGCATCGACACCCCCGAACTGTCAGCGTCGATTATTCAACGTATGGCGTACGATGTCATGAGCGACGGCGTGCGCAAAGAGTTTGAAGCGAATTTAGAAGTGGATTTTTCATTTGAACTGCCAAATGTCGCGCGTTTTCGTGTTAATGTCTTTAAACAAAATAGAGGAATCGGCGCGGTGTTTCGAACCATTCCCAGTCAAGTACTCAGCCTTGAAGAACTCAGCGCCCCCGCCATTTTTAAAGACATCGCGCTCACCCCGCGCGGCATTGTGTTAGTCACCGGCCCGACCGGTTCGGGAAAATCCACCACACTGGCCGCAATGGTAGACTTTATCAATCGACAACACTATGCGCACATTCTCACTATAGAAGATCCTATCGAATTTGTTCACACACCCATGCGCTCGTTAATTAACCAGCGCGAAGTTCACCGCGATACCCTCAGTTTTAGCAACGCTCTGCGCTCGGCCTTGCGTGAAGACCCAGATGTGATTCTCGTGGGTGAGTTGCGCGATTTGGAAACCATTCGTCTCGCCCTTACCGCCGCTGAAACGGGCCATTTAGTTTTTGGTACGTTACACACCAGCTCGGCCGCTAAAACCATCGATCGTATCATCGATGTCTTCCCGGGAGATGAAAAACAAATGGTACGCTCAATGCTTTCCGAATCGCTACGCGCGGTCATTTCGCAAACATTATTAAAGAAAGTCGGCGGCGGACGCGTCGCCGCCCACGAAATTATGCTCGGTTCCTCAGCGATTCGTAACTTAATTCGTGAAGACAAAGTCCCGCAAATGTATTCCGTTATCCAAACCTCAAATCAACTGGGGATGCAAACGCTGGATCAAAACCTGCAACGCTTAGTGCAAAACGGTTTGGTCAGCATCGATGAAGCCAAACGCAAAGCGGTGAATAAAGCCCTGTTTAGCGAGCAAAGCGAATGAGCGCACAAACGATACGCGACCAACTACACGCCTTGCTTCAGGCTTTTGTTAAGCATGGCGGTTCAGATATGTTTATTACCGCTCACGCGCCGATTTCGATTAAAGTGGACGGCAAACTTAAAACCCTAAGCGATCCACTCACAGCGCAGGCCTGCCAAAAACTGGTATTTGGCTTAATGAATGAAGCACAACGTGAAAGCTTTATAGCGCAACATGAAGCCAACTTCGCTTATCAACTCCCTGGTGTATCACGCTTTCGAGTGAATGCGTTTATCCAACAAGGTCAGCCCGGCTTGGTTGTTCGCGTGATCAATAGCGAGATTCCAGAGCTTGATCAACTTGGCCTGCCTCCCCACTTAACAGAGTTAATACTCGAAAAACGCGGATTGATTTTATTTGTCGGCGGTACCGGTTCAGGTAAATCAACCTCGCTGGCGGCCCTTATTGGTCACCGCAATCGCCATTCGCAAGGTCATATTATTACGATTGAAGATCCGATTGAATTTGTCCACCCGCACCAAGGCTGCATCATTACCCAACGCGAAGTCGGCGTCGATACCGACTCCTACGAAACCGCACTAAAAAACACCTTACGTCAAGCGCCAGATGTGATTTTTATCGGCGAAATTCGCGACCGTGAAACGATGGATCATGCGATTGCGTTTGCCGAAACTGGTCATTTATGCCTATCCACCCTCCACGCCAACAACACCAACCAAGCGTTAGATCGCATTATTAACTTTTTTCCTGAAGAGCGCCGCAGCCAGTTACTCATGGACTTATCGCTGAATTTAAAAGCGATCATTTCACAACGTCTGATTCCTAAAATAGACGGTGGACGTGTGGCGGCAATTGAAATTTTAGTCAATACACCCCGTATGGCGGAGCTGATCTTTAAAGGCCGCGTCGATGAAATGAAAGCGTTGATTGCGCAATCGCGTGAACAAGGGATGCAAAGCTTTGATCAGGCCTTGTTTGACCTGTATGAAGCCGGTTTAATTCGCTACGAAGACGCATTGCGCAATGCCGACTCAGTGAACGATTTGCGCCTGCAAATCAAACTCAACAGCCAGCGCCCCAAACCTACAGCAGAAACATCCCCCACCGAGTTGAGCATCGAACATGACTAAACGCTTCTTCCTCATCGCCTTATACGCCTTTAGCCTCAGCCTGTATGCGCAAGTCGGCGCAAGCGCCGAACAAGACAGCAAACTGATTGAACGCTTTTGCCATGACTGGTCAAAAAAGCTTCGCACCGTAGAATACGCACCTTGTCTTGATTTTAACCTGCAGCACAATGAGTTTCGCAGCGTCAAAGGTCAACCGCTGGTCCATAAGGAATTCACACCGGCGCCACAAAAACGACCGAAAGCCCGCGTACTAGCGATTGGCGGCGTGCATGGCGATGAATATTCCGCCATCAGTATTGGCTATTTGTGGATGAAAACCATGCTAGACAATCCACAAGCGATTGAACACCACTGGTTATTTTTACCCCTAGCCAATCCAGACTCGTTATTTTTTAATCCTGCGCAACGTCAAAATGCCAATGGCGTAGATTTAAACCGCAACTTCCCTACACCTGACTGGGAAACCAGCGCACATCATTTTTGGCAAACCTATTATCAATCCAACCCTCGACGCTACCCCGGCGACGGTCCGGCCAGCGAACCGGAAACCCAGTGGCAGGTTGCCGTCATTCAAGCCTTTCAACCCGATGCAATTATCTCAATTCATGCTCCCTATGGTTTACTCGACTATGACGGCCCAGAGTTTGCTCGTCCAGATAAAGTAGGGCATCTAAAACTACAACAACTCGGCACGTTTCCCGGCTCATTGGGGCGTTATGCCGGAGAATATTTGGGCATTCCGGTTCTTACCATCGAGTTAGAAGCGGCAGGACGTTTGCCGAATGAAAAAGAAGTATTACAAATTTGGCAAGATATGAACGAATGGATTGACCATAAACTGCAACCACTGGACCGCGATTTTTAAATCTTGACTAAAGACTATGGATATTTTGCCGTAACTGATTGATAAACCATGCTTTAAAATCCAAGAAAAACCATTGATACAAACAAACACCTGCAAAAATACATACAAAGCACAGTGAACTAAGACCTCAAAACTTCGCCTCATCGTGGTTCAAAAATCAATTTCCACACACTTTATTAGCAGGCACACACTTTATTAGCAGGCCTGCTAAAACACCATCAACGCTTATCGTATTGTCCAACTTAAAGTGGACTCTACGACAGTCGAGTCTTGATAAATTTCGGATCTTTTGTTTGTAATACCAACTGCCAACCGCCATCATGGTTACGCCGCCAATATTGATGAACAAGATGATCTTCCTGCTCTGAAGCAGGGAAGGTTGCATAATACAATCCTTCCTCGCTCGGATAGCGATAAACACTCACTTTCGACCAGTCAAAACGCTGGCCTTGCTCCGCTAGCCAAGCGTTAATTTCACTCAACACTTCCAGCTTTTCCGCTTCCATATACGCCATATTTGCTTGTTTTTCGACAATCAATACCGGCGTCGCTAACGATACGTTAAAACGGGTTACCAAACTACCCATTTCCTGATTATTCAACACCACACAACCCTGGCTTGATTGTGGCGGACGACTAAACGTATCGCTTGGCGTGCCGTGCAACCAAATCCCATGACCGGTACGCCCCAACGCCTGATCCCAAATATTCGGGTAATTCAGCGGCAACGCACCAAAGCCATATAAATCGGCTAAACGCTCACCCGGCACCCAATCGGTAATGTGATACACCCCTATTGGCGTTTTGCGATCACCCTCGCGCTGCTTTCCGGCGCCGCCAGTCCCCATCGAGATATAATAGTTTGCCAGCAAATGTAGCTGCCCCTCTCTGTTTTCATACAAATACAAACGGCTCGCTTCTAAGTTCACAATCACCACGTGTGGCTGCTTACCCACCTTCAACACCGCGTTATCCAGCACGCTGTAGGCAAGGTTTTCGTCGGAATGCGCATGACGCCAGCGCACCTCCGCTTCAGACTTTAGCCGTGACACGGTTCGCGGATAATGCTGGGCGACTTGGGATAACAGCGCAAAATTACCGGCTCGAATCGATAATAAATCCGCTTTAAGCATCTGCGCCAAGTGATAATCAGGATAGTTTTTCGTTAAAGTCGTGGCCAAATCTAAGGCCTCATTTAACTGATAGGCATTGAGGCGTTGCAACGCCTCAATCAACATTTTTTCTGCTTGTAAAGTAGACGCCGGCTCAATCTTTTGCGCCAGCCCCGTCGGGGAAAGCAACGCATAGGTCAAACCTAAACAATACGCCAAAACTGATTTAGCCTTCATGAAGTGACTGTCTCCTGCACAATTTTCCACTGCCCGTCACGTAATTTTAGTAACAACACCTTGTTGACTTCATCGCGAAAGCGATCTGAACGATAGCGTTGCACAAACGTAACCCGCACAAGATCATCCGCTAACGGCGTGATTTCGGTATTTGATAAAAACACATCAATAAAACGCGGTGAACTTAGGCTACGTTTACGCGCATTTTTCCACGCAGCTAAACTCTGCCCCTGCGGCGGTACAAACTCGCTATCATACGCATTCAAATAGGACGCAACCTGTTTGTTTGACCAAGCCTGACGCCAACCCTCTAGCGCCGACAATACGGCATCCATTTCGGCAAACGCCGCTTCAACCACCGCCACATCCGACTTCTCCGTCAGCGCTAACCAAGTTCCTTGTGGCACCTCTGGCTCGATGCGCCGAAACACATTGTTGTAGGCTTGCTGCGCTTGATAACTGTAAATTTTATTTAAATTATCTAAGGCTTTGGACACTTGACGATCAGCATGAAGGGTTTTTTCTAAAATCTGCTGCGCCTCATCGAAGCGCTTGTTCTGCATTAACAATACAGCCAAGTTATTACCCAGCTCCAAACTCGTCGGAAAACGCTCGCGTAAGGTTTGCCAAGTCGCCAACGCCGCATCGCTTTTGTTTTGTTTAAGTTGCAACCAACCGGTCAAATAGCCTTGCTGAAACTCCGACAGCTGCCCTTGTTGCAACAAAGATTGCGCTTGCGCTAATTCACCATTTTCAATCGCTTTTTGAATCGCCAACGCCGGATCATCTTGTGCACTCGCGGGCAAAAAACTCAACAGGGCAAACGCCAAAACGCCTGATTTAATCCATAAATTGTGTATCACGTTTGCAGTCCAGCGCACAAAACCATCCTTTCACACGTCTAAATCATCAAAAACCTAACGTTTTTCCCGAAACCTAACCGGGGCCGATTCAACCAAGCCGATAAACTTAACTAAGCCACTACGACTTAATCAAGGTGCCGATAATAGGGCGTCATTCTAACGTAAATCCCCTATCCCTACCATATGACTTTTCAAGGTTTTAAGCTTGTCGCGCAACTGCGCCGCCTCTTCGAAATTCAACGCCTTAGCCGCCTCATACATGGCTTTTTCAGTTTGCTTAATCAGTTTCGCCAACTCCGCTGGTTTGCAGGCCTGCCAATCTTTGTCATCGTAATCGGCGCCACCTTCGGCGACTTTTTTAGTCTCGCCATAGCGTGACGGCTTACTGGCATAGGGCGAATGCTCAAGAATATCGGCAACCTTTTTATTCAACGCCGTCGGCGTAATGCCATGAGCCAGATTAAATGCCAGCTGTTTTTGTCGACGGCGCTCGGATTCATCTATCGCCAACTGCATCGATCGAGTGACTTTATCGGCATATAAAATCGCTCGTCCATCCGGATTACGTGCGGCACGCCCGATTGTTTGAATCAGCGAACGCTCTGAGCGTAAAAAACCTTCCTTATCTGCATCTAAAATCGCCACCAGCGCCACTTCCGGAATGTCTAAGCCTTCGCGTAACAGGTTAATCCCCACTAACACATCAAACTCACCTAAACGCAAATCACGAATAATCTCAATCCGCTCCACCGTATCGATATCGGAATGTAAATACCTTACTCTTACGCGATGCTCTTCCAAATAATCGGTTAAATCCTCCGCCATACGCTTAGTCAACGTGGTGACCAGCACGCGCTGTTGTTTGGCCACAACACGATGAATTTCACCCAGTAAATCATCAACCTGCGTTGTAGCTGGACGCACCTCCAACAGCGGATCAGTCAACCCGGTCGGCCTCACCACCTGCTCAACGACCTTAGAGCTATGCGTAAGTTCGTACTGCGCCGGTGTCGCCGACACAAAAATCGTTTGCGGCATTAAACGCTCAAATTCATCAAAACGCATCGGCCTATTATCCATCGCCGAAGGCAACCGAAAGCCATACTGCACCAAATTTTCCTTACGTGAACGATCCCCCTTGTACATCCCACCAATTTGCGGAATCGTGACATGGCTTTCATCAATAACCATCAACGCATTTTTGGGCAAATAATCGATCAAAGTCGGCGGCGCCTCACCCGGAGCGCGACCAGATAAATAGCGCGAATAATTCTCAATCCCTTGACAATAACCCAACTCCATCATCATCTCTAAATCTAGGCGCGTGCGTTCCTCTAAACGCTGTGCTTCAACTAATTTATTCAACCCACGCAACTCATCCAAACGCGCTTTCAAATCCACTCGCACCTGTTCAATTGTTTCCAAAATACGCTCACGCGGCGTCACATAGTGCGACTTAGGATACACCGTGATACGGGTCACTTTATTCACCTGCTCACCGGTTAAAGGATCAAACCAACTTAACGCCTCAACCTCATCATCAAACAACTCAATGCGCACAGCAAACTGCTCCGCCTCGGCGGGAAACACATCAACCACATCACCGCGCACTCGGAACGTACCGCGATACATTTCAAAATCATTACGCGTATACTGCATCGTCACCAAGCGCTGTAAAATATCGCGCTGCGTTATCACATCACCTAAACGCAACTGCAACATCATACTCAAATACTGCTGCGGATCACCCAAGCCGTAAATGGCCGACACCGTGGCAATCAAAATAACGTCTTCACGCTCCATTAATGCCTTAGTTGCCGATAAACGCAACTGCTCAATCTGCTCGTTCACCGACGCATCTTTTGCAATATACGTATCCGAAGCTGGCACATAAGCCTCCGGCTGGTAATAGTCATAATAAGACACAAAATATTCCACCGCATTATGCGGAAAAAACGACTTCATTTCGCCATACAACTGCGCCGCCAGTGTTTTATTATGCGCCATAATAATGGTTGGGCGCTGCACTCGCTGAATCACATTCGCCACGCTAAAGGTTTTACCCGAACCGGTCACGCCCAACAAGGTTTGGAATGCCTCACCATCCTCTAACCCTTCCACCAACTGTGCAATCGCCGTCGGTTGATCACCGGCGGGCTGATAATTTGATACCAATTCAAAGGCTTTAGCCATAATGTTCCCTAAAACAATTTTTGCAAACCACTTTCAATAACGCACAAATGCAGTAAAATAAAGAGTTATTTTTATTACTGAGCGGGCTGTCTGCGTCAAAGCATCAATCCCCACTCAACTGCGTGCTTCACGTCCAATGCGTGACCACCAACAAATCCGCTTATCTTTAACAAGCGTCCTTATTATACAAAGCTGAGAGAGAGAAATGAGCTTGCTTTCTGATCGAGTCAATCGTGTTAAACCGTCCCTTACTCTTGTCATCACCGCCAAAGCGGCGGAGTTAAAACGCGCTGGTAAAAACATCATAAGCCTTGGCGCCGGCGAGCCCGACTTCGACACCCCCGATCACATTAAGCAAGCCGGCATCGACGCCATTACTCAAGGCGACACGCGCTATACCGCTGTTGACGGCACCCCCGAACTCAAACAAGCAATACAGGCAAAATTCAAACGCGATAACGGGCTCGACTACCAACTCAACGAAATCCTTGTATCAAGCGGCGGCAAACAAAGTTTTTACAACCTCTGCCAAGCTATTTTAAACGACGGCGACCAAGTTATCATTCCCGCGCCCTACTGGGTTTCTTATCCCGACATGGCCCTGCTCGCTGGTGGCGAACCGATCATTATCGAAACCGATATTGCGCAAAACTTTAAAATAACACCGGCCCAACTCGAAGCCGTCATCACTCCCAAAACGAAACTACTGGTGATTAACAGCCCCTCCAATCCAACTGGCGCTATCTACAGCGCCAGCGAACTACAAGCCCTTGCTGACGTTCTACTACGCCACCCACAAGTACTCGTTGCCTCTGACGATATGTACGAACACATTGTGCTTGGCTCCACACCCTTTGTGAATATTTTACAAGTTTGTCCACAATTAACCGCGCGCACCTTGGTTCTTAACGGCGTATCCAAGGCCTATTCCATGACTGGCTGGCGCATAGGGTATGCCGCAGGGCCCAAAGCCATTATTGACGCAATGAAAACCGTACAATCACAAAGCACCTCCAATCCCTGCTCTATTTCACAACGCGCCTCCGTTGCCGCGCTTAACGGCGATCAGGCCTGCATCCAAACCATGCTAAGCGCCTTTAAATCGCGCCATGAATTTGTTGTAGAACGCGTAAACCAAATTCCTGGGTTTAAATGCCTTCCGGCAGACGGTGCTTTTTACATGTTTATCAATGTCGAGCAAGCCATGCTGGCCAAAGGATTTCACTCCGATGCGGATTTCGCTACCGCCATTTTAGAGCAAGTTGATGTCGCCACCGTCCCCGGCTCCGGTTTTGGCGCCGAAGGACATTTACGCATCTCATTCGCAACCAGCCTGAACAACCTACAAACCGCGCTTGACCGCATTGACAACTTTATGCGTACCTAATCCCGTCTTGGTCTTGCTATCAATCACCCTTGGTTGATAGCAGACTGATTATGACCTACTGACAGCCACCCCACAACCAACTCACCATCACAAATACAAGAGTACGCATAGGACCTTCTGATAATCTAGCTCAAACCACAAAGCCAAAAGGGCAAGACACGTTTTATCGTATTAAGCCTTGGTTGCACAGACTTTGTTTATATTAACTGCTTTAACTACCAACAAAACCGTTCAGCAATTAACCAAAACTTGATTTATTAATTCCCTAGTCGAAATAGCACAGAGTTTAGTGTTTTGATATAAATAAGACCCGTTAAATTACAGGTATAAAAAAAGCTGCCACAAGGACAGCTTTTTTGACATCGAATCAAAACGAATCGCTTACAGCTTTTCTTTGATACGCGCCGCTTTACCAGACAAGTTACGTAGATAGTAAAGTTTCGCGCGACGTACATCACCACGACGCTTCACCGCGATGCTATCCACCAACGGGCTGTAAGTTTGGAAGGTACGCTCAACACCAACACCGTGAGAAATTTTACGCACAGTGAAGGCTGAATTCAAACCGCGATTACGCTTGGCAATCACCACGCCTTCATAAGCCTGCAAACGCTCGTTTGTACCTTCTTTTACTTTAACTTGCACAACGACTGTATCACCTGGTGCAAAAGCAGGGATTTCTTTATTCATTTGCTCGTTTTCAATACGCTTGATGATATCGCTCATCTTAAAGCTCTCCATATTGTTTGAAGCGTGTTGTATATAATCGCTTCAACACTTTACTAATCTGCTAACTTAACCCAAGCGTCTAGTCGCTGACGTTGTTCAGAGGTTAGCGCCAATTTTTTAATTAAATCTGGACGACGTGTCGCGGTACGCACCCATTTCTGCTGTTCTCGCCACGCATTGATTTTGGCATGATGCCCTTCAACCAACACTTTCGGAACCGCCATACCGTCCACGATTTCGGGACGCGTATAATGAGGACAATCTAATAAGCCATCACTAAAAGAATCTTGTTCAGCCGACTGTTGATGATTTAATGCTCCGGGCAACAACCGAATCATCGCATCCATCAGCATCATGGCTGGCAGCTCACCGCCGCTGACCACAAAATCGCCGACACAAATTTCTTCATCAACGCAAGTTTGCAATAAACGCTCGTCTATCCCTTCGTAACGCCCACACAACAGTGTAATCTGCGAATGCTGCATCAGGCTTTCCACCTTTTGCTGCGTCAGTGGCTCGCCTTGCGGCGAAAGATAAATCACGTGCGGCTTTTGCGGTGCTAACGCTTGTGTTAGCGCGCTAAAGGTATCTTTTAGCGGCTGATACATCATCACCATTCCCGGACCACCACCATAAGGACGATCATCGACTGTTTGATGACGATCAAAGGTAAAGTCTCGCGGATTCCAAAACTGCAGCTCAAACAACCCGTTTTGATACGCACGCCGACTAATACCCTGTTCGGTTAATGCCTCAAACATCTTATCGAACAGCGTGATAACATCAAACCTCATCGGCTACACGTCATCCGCCATAGCATCCCAATTCACCGTAATAACACGTTGCGCCAAATCAACATCAGTCACAAACACATCCATTACAAACGGAATCAGATAACTTGATTCGCCTTTCACACGCAATACATCATGGGCACCAGTTTCGATTAACTCACTCACCTGACCCAACCACTCACCTTCGGTATTTTTAACGCGACAATCGATTAAATCGGCCCAATAAAATCCGTCATCATCTACCGGTAATTGCGCCCGATCCACCGCAATATCGCACCCCATCAATTCGCGCGCTTGTTCGCGAGAATCAACGCCCTCAAGGTGCGCCACTATCGCTTTACCGCCTTGAGGCTCATGGGTTTGCACAACGTTCATTGCCACCCACTGTCCTTGACGCTTAACCCACCAAGGACGATAACTCAAAATATTACCAACCGGATCGGTAAAAGAATAAACCTTAACCCACCCTTTTACGCCGTACACGCCGTTAATTCGGCCGACAAGAAGTCTTGTATTTTCCACTTTTCAGCCGAGAACGCTATTACGCGCTTTTAACCAGGCTTTTTACGCGATCACTCATTTGCGCACCTTGCGCAACCCAGTGAGACACTCTCGCCTGATCTACACGCAAACGCTCTTCACCGCCACGTGCTGTAGGATTAAAAAAGCCGACCTGCTCAATAAAGCGGCCAGTTACGCTGTTACGACTATCCGAAACAACGAGTTTGTAGAAAGGACGTTTTTTTGAACCGCCACGTGCTAAACGAATGACAACCATGTTTGCTCCTTTATGGTAAATCAGGCGATGGCGAGAAATCTCACCAACAAATTCTTCTATCCAAAATAACAAAGCCCCTAACGGGACTTTGAATCAAGCGCGTGATTATACACACCTACATCAGCAATCACAACACATTTAACCGCAGCCGATGCAACTAACGTGGCATCCCGCCAATACCGGGCGGCACCTTCCCGCCCATACCGCGCATCATATTTTTCAAACCGCCTTTAGACACCTTTTTCATCATTTTTTGCATCTGCTCAAATTGCTTGAGCAACTTATTAACATCCTGCACTTGGGTACCGGAACCTGCCGCAATGCGACGCTTACGTGAACCTTTTAATAACGCCGGATGCGCACGTTCTTGTGGCGTCATAGAATTAATAATCGCCTCCAAACGCTTAAACTCCTTCTCCGCTACGCCCTCATTGAGTTGGTTTTTTACCTGCCCCATACCCGGTAACTTACCGATCAAGCCGCCAATACCGCCCATATTTTGAATCTGCTGTAATTGCTGGCGAAAATCCTCCAAGTCAAACTGACCGGACTTTTGGATTTTTTTAGCAAAGGCCTCTGCTTTTTTATGATCGATCTTGCTTTCGGCTTCCTCGATCAAACTCAGCACATCACCCATGCCTAAGATACGTCCGGCCATCCGATCAGGATGGAACAACTCTAACGCTTCCGTTTTTTCGCCCGCGCCAATAAACTTAATCGGCTTACCGGTAATTTGGCGAATGGACAACGCCGCGCCGCCGCGCGCATCACCATCCGTCTTGGTTAAAATCACCCCGGTCAACGGCAAAGCATCATGAAACGCTTTCGCCGTATTCGCCGCATCCTGCCCAGTCATCGCATCAACGACAAACAGCGTCTCTATCGGTTTAACCGACTGGTGCAGCGCTTTTATCTCAGCCATCATCGCTTCATCGACGTGCAGACGCCCGGCGGTATCCACCAACAACACATCCATAAACTGCTTTTTCGCTTCGCTGCGCGCGCGCTCCACAATCGCGACCGGATCCTCGTCGGCACGCGAAGGTGAAAAAGCCACCCCCACCTGTGCCGACAAGGTTTCAAGCTGCTTGATCGCCGCCGGACGATAAATATCGGCCGATACCACCATCACCTTTTTCTTTTCGCGCTCTTTTAACCAGCGCGCCAGCTTTGCCACAGAGGTTGTTTTACCCGCCCCTTGTAAGCCGGCGACCATAACCACCGCTGGCGGTTCGACATTAAAGTTCAACGGCGCCGCTTCCAGCCCCATCACCTCCGCCAACTGCTCACGTACAATTTTAATAAACGCCTGCCCTGGATTCAGCGCCAAAGACACTTCCTGACCAATCGCTTTAGCCTGTACTTGATCAATAAACCCCTTTACCACCGACAGCGCAACATCCGCCTCCAACAACGCACGCCGTACATCGCGCAACGCATCTTTAATGTTATCCTCGGTCAAACGCCCTTGTCCGCGCAGAGTTTTAAACGTTTTCGCTAAACGTTCTGATAAATTGTCAAACATAATAAAAGGGTCTCCACTCGCCTATATTAAACCCAACCGAATGTGGTCAAGCCAAGCCGCTGCTAACCGGATAGCAAGTCGGCGTAAGAGAATTCTTCTCATTAACTTAGAATTTCGCTATTATAGCGGATATGCTTATCTATAGGCACCCATAACCTCTTAAACCTCAGGAACCCTTTGAATGATCAGCATCCTCAGTGCGCTCATGGCCAGCAGCCTCTATCTTTTGAGCAGTTATTATTTAATGCGCTGTGTTCGCCATAAGGAAACCGCAGGCTTATCATTGCGTATGCCGATTTTAGTCAGCGCCGCCTTCGCGCTGGTTTTACACACTATTTCCCTCACCCTCACGCTGTTTACCCCTGAAAGCATGGTATTTAGCTTTGGTAACGGCCTGTCGCTTATCGGCTGGATTGGCGTATTTAGCCTTCTGCTGATTACCATCAATAAACCCACTGAGAGCTTAGGCATTTTTATTTTCCCGCTCGCCGCTTCCGTTACTTTGCTACCGCATTTACTCGGTGACTTACACCCTATCGCCTACAGCTTAGGCCTGCACGTTGTCATTTCTATTTTTGCCTACAGCGTGTTGGGCTTAGCCACCGCGCAAGCGATTTTATTTTCCATCCAAGAAAAACGCTTTCAAAAACGCAACCTGACAAATCTGATACAAGCCCTGCCTCCGTTGCAAGTAATGGAAAAAACCCTGATTCAACTTGTCATTATCGGCTTTGTTATTTTGACGCTGGCGTTATTAAGCGGCGCCTACTTTATCGACAACTTTTTTGATCAAAAATTAGCACATAAAACCTTTTTCTCTGTTCTCGCTTGGATCACCTACCTGCTGTTTTTATGGGGACACTTTCAATTTGGTTGGCGCGGACAAAAAGCTGCCCGCTACACGATTTGGGCCTACAGCTTTCTAGCCATCAGCTATATCGGCACTCAAGGCGTACTCATCATCATGCAGCCGCAAGCAGCAGGACTTTAATCCGCGCAAAACAAACAGGCCTGCAAATTAGCAGGCCTGTTTATTCCATCGATTTGAAGCCGTCTATTTCAGTTCATCGCGGCGCACCCCTTCAATATGCAAGTCTAAATACACCTGTGCCGATGCCGGTCCTAAATCCATTTTAAAGCCGTAATCCTTCATATTAATGCGTGTCGAGCCTTCAAAACCAGCACGATACCCACCCCAAGGATCTTGGCCTTCGCCGACCTTGCGCGCCATAATGACCATCGGTTTTGTCACCCCATTGAGGGTAAACTCGCCTTCAATGCGCTTTAAGCCGTCTGCTTCGTTAGCGATGCGTGTACTGACAAATCGAGCCTGAGGATGAGCTTCGGTATTTAAAAAATCATCACTGCGCAAATGTGTATCCCGCTCAGCGTGGTTCGAATTAATACTACGTGTATCAATCTTTACCTCCACTTTTTCGTTCGCCGGATTCTGCCCATCCTCTATAAAATACCCCTCAAACTTATCAAAACGCCCCAATAACCAACTGTAACCTAAGTGATTAACTTTAAAATTAATAGACGCGTGCATACCGGGCACATCAATGTCATACGTTAGCGGTTTTGCCTGCACATACGCCACCGCTCCCATCAAACTCAAACCCACACAAACCGCTTGCCACTTTCTTATTGCTTTTCTCCCAAACTAAGCGCCCGGGTCTGTTGCCAATTCATTTTTGAATCACAAAGACACGAACGCGCGAGGTTTTTAAGTATTACATCATCGATTTTTAAATATATTTATTTGCATCAATCGTTTTCACTAAACACTAAATCTATTCAGAGATTAACGGCAAATCGATTGATCAATCAGTAACAACCAATATCAACAGACCTTAAACAATCCGTAACGATTTAACGCAACTGATAACCTGATAAACAGTGTATATTTTTTCCATATAAATGATAATCATCGAATCACAAAAACACCTTTTCCAAAAAGAAAATAAAACCAAGCTGAAAAATATGACCTTTTAAACAACAACGCCCCAAATATGGGGCGTTGTTAATACTATTTGGGGCATTTAAGCGACCCCGAGTTAGAGCTGATAATTAATACTCAACCAAATCCTCGGCGTTTCATCTGGCGTTTTAGCATCAGCAGGCCTGCCACCATTGATTCGCCAAGCGGCCGCCAAGTCTGCGCTCCACCCCTTATAATTAACACGCAAACCAAGGCCGCTACCGCTTAAATCCTTCACCGGATTATCTCTAACCGAGGTTTGATTCGCCGTGCTGCTGCCGACATCATAAAACACATACGGACTCAAATACGCACTCCAGTTATAACGCAACTCGGTTTGCGTAACCCAACCGACGTTGCCATACCCTTCTCCGGTCGGATACGCGCGCACACCAGCAATGCCGCCAATACCAAACCCTTCCGATGAATCCAGATTTTTATTCGCCCACTGTACCGACCCGCGCACATATAAATTCAAATTAGACGGCAAAGACTGCAAACGCGCCAAATCTAAATTAAAACGGTCAAATGCGCCGCGTGTATTATTAACATCGCCTGCCTTAAGTGTATTGTCTAGGGATAAATCCCCCTTAGTCCAACTAATAGAGCCGAATGTCACCGCGCCGCCGCCAAAAGCATCGCGCGTATCGAAGTTTAGCGTTAGCGGCACACTGACACTGTTCTTTTTCGCTCTTGCGGCCTGATTACCCGGATCATCGTTCAACGCTTTATGTTGTAAACTCAAACTTAAATTCAGGTTTGTTTTCTGGCTACGCATTAACGGGTAACTTAACCCGGCAAGATAAGTATCCGCCACCCCGTCGGCATCGATACTCTTAAAGTCCTTACCCAGCTGATAATACGTATGGCTGTAACTGATATTGGCGCGCAAACCGTCACCATTGAGCGGCAAGTTATAGCCCACACCACCAAATAACAAACCGCTACTATCCTGATAATCCGATGCCATAACATTCAACGTAAACTGATCACCCAACATAAACGGGCTATTGAGATTCAAATTCGCCTTAACCTTGTGTTTACCGGTATAGCGGTTACCGTGGTTATCGGCGCCAATACTCCCGCTCAACAAGCGATCGCGTTGGACATCAACCATTAAATCACCGCTACCGGTTTGAGAACCCGGCTGAATAATCGGACTGACTTTTATCCCGGGCTGGTCGCTTAAAATCAAGGTCGCACGCTCTAGGGCGCGGCTTTCCATTACCGTATCCGGCACTAATCCGGCTAAAAATCGTTGCGCGTAACGTTGCAGCTTTTCTTCTTCAGAAATAACGCTAACTTGACCATAGCGTCCTTCTAGCACCTCTATCGTCAACAGCCCATTGGTTAAATTTTGCGCCGGAATAAATGCACGCGCAAACGGATAACCCTGCTCGCGATAAAACTGGCTTATCTGCTCGGCAAGCTGGCGAAGTCCGGCCAAATCATACGCCTGCCCCAATGCCTGTTCGCCCAGCACAGCGATTAATTGTTCGTCGCTAAATAACGTGTGGCCAATAAATCGAATTGATGACACCGCCACTTTCGGCCCGCCCGGCGGTGTATCGATTTGTGTTTGCGGCGTGGTAATTAATAACGAATCGGTTTTTGGTAAACTCGGTGGCTCCTGCTGCAACTGCTGTAGCGTTTGCCCCGCATCTGGCGGCGTTGCCAACGCCACCGATACCCACAACGGACTGGCGAGTAAAGCGGCTAAGCTTTGGCTGGATTTATTCATCAGACATATCTTTTTTCTGTTAGGTTTACGCATTTAAATTCCTAGAAATTCACATCTTGTCGCGTTAATAAGAACGGCAACCGTATGCCATTATTCACCACCACTAAACGCCCTTGCTCCAAGAGGTTATTTGCCTCCAAAAAGCGCATCAATGAACTCATATCATCCAGATTAACGTCCACAATACCCTTTTCGTCCAGCGAAGCAGACAGCGTATCGGTTGATACAAACACAAGGTTAAAATCACCCGAACGCGTGGTTGAAACGCCATTAAAATCGGTTGAAGTAAGCGGCGCATTGGCGACCAGCTGAATCAACTGCTCAACGTTGACATTTGTCACGGCCTGCGTTGTTTTTGTTGCCGATTCAGCCGTTGCCGCTTGTTGTTGCGCATTGGCAATCGCGTCGCGCTTCACCTCATCCGCATTCGCTAATTGCGTTGCGGCTGCCGCCTCTTCCGCTGCTAAGCGTGCGGCTTCGTCTGCGGCTAAGCGTGCCGCCTCCTCTGCGGCTAAGCGTGCTGCCTCCTCTGCGGCTAAGCGTGCCGCTTCTTCTGCAGCTAAGCGTGCCGCTTCTTCTGCAGCTAAGCGTGCCGCTTCTTCTGCGGCTAAGCGTGCGGCTTCTTCTGCGGCTAAGCGTGCGGCTTCTTCTGCGGCTAAGCGTGCGGCTTCTTCTGCGGCTAAGT
>Ga0172377_10000394_pt1 | contig 40832 bp, 38 predicted proteins | sample Pumphouse3metaG_FD_119749 | JGI IMG/M metagenome (GOLD analysis project Ga0172377, IMG submission 119749) | Leachate microbial communities from a municipal landfill in Southern Ontario, Canada - Pumphouse #3 metaG | ecosystem: Engineered > Solid waste > Landfill > Unclassified | place: Canada... | reverse complement strand
TGTCTTTTTGAACAGCGTCTTTTTGCACCACTGTATCGAAGCGGGGATGACGAGTGTCATCATCAATGTCAAACACATCATCCCACTCTCAAAAATGTCCGAAGAGGACCGTGCCATCTGTGAAGAGCTACTCTTCCATCCCGATGATCAGTCTCTCTTTAAGTTTATCGAACACTTTAGTGATAAAACCATCGATAACTCTAAAAACGATGAAGCCTATGAAGCGCTCAGTGATGAAGAAAAGATTGCCAAGCTACTTCTCGACGGGGACAAAGAGCGGATGATTCCGTTGGTCGAAAGAGTCCGCCTCACAATCAGTCCCGATAAAATCGTCAATGAGATCCTTATCGATGCGATGAAAGTGGTCGGCGAACTTTTCGGATCGGGGAAAATGCAGCTGCCGTTTGTATTGCAAAGTGCCGAGACGATGAAAACAACGGTCGATTATCTCAACCCGTATCTCTCCAAACAGGAAAAAGACACCGATACGACCCTCGTTATCGGTACCGTCAAAGGGGATGTCCATGACGTCGGCAAAAATCTCGTTGACATCATCCTCTCCAATAACGGATTCAAAGTAATCAATATCGGGATAAAAACAGAACTCGAAGAGTATCTTGAGGTTATGAAATCCAAAGAGATTCACGCCATCGGGATGTCAGGATTGCTTGTCAAATCGACCCAGGTGATGAAAGACAATCTGGAAACAATGGCGGGCATGGGGATCACCACTCCGGTACTGTTGGGGGGAGCGGCACTTACCCGTAGCTTCGTGGACGATTTTTGCCGACCGATCTATAAAGGTCCCATCTTTTATTGCCGCGATGCATTTGACGGGGTTATCGCGATGAGCCGAATTGAGAAATACAATGCCGACCCGAGTGCAGGCCTCGATACGCGCCTCGGCGGCGATATGGTGGAAAAAGTTGCCAAAGAAGTTATCGACATAGTCATCCCTCCGTATCATGAGCTTAAAATGCCAAGTCCGGTTAAAGTTCCAACCCCTCCGTTTTGGGGACGACGGGTACTGCGCAAAGAGCAGCTCGACTTTGATATGGTATGCGAATGGATCAATAAACGAAGCCTCTTTAAACTGCACTGGGGATACAAACGCGCCGGAATGCCGGTAGACGAATACAAAAAACTTTTAGAAACCAAAGTCTATCCCGCCTTCGAGCGGATCAAAAATGAGATCGTCAAACGGGGATTGTTTGATCCGACCGTGATTTACGGCTATTATCCCGTCCGAAGCAATGACCGTGAACTCCTCATTTTTGATGAGAGCTACGGATGGAATATCGATGAAAATGCCAACTGTCAGCCTCTGGATGAAGTGATCGGAAATGCTAAATATGTCTTTGAATTTCCGCGCCAACGCAAAGCACCCCACCGTGCACTGAGCGATTTTTTTACCCATACGCGTGATGACGTATTACCGTTAACGTGTGTCAGTGTCGGAGATAAGTTCAGCGAATATGAAAAAGAGCTCTATGCTGCCAATGAATATCTCGAATACAATCTGGTGCACGGATTCGGGGTGGAGCTGGCCGAAGCGTTAGCCGAAGTGGCACACAAACAGATACGACTTGATCTAAATATCGCAAGCGATGATGAAGGATTCAGCCTGCGCGATGTCCGCCTCAACCGATATGCCGGGGCACGATACAGTTTCGGATATCCGGCGTGTCCTGATTTGGAGCCGAGCCGAATTATATTCGATCTTTTGCGCCCTGAAGAGTTCGGGATTACCCTCTCTGAGACGTTCCAGATTCATCCGGAACAAAGCACGACGGCACTTATCGTCCATCACAAAGAGGCGACATACTTCAATATCTAAAGAGCCTGGAACACCGCTCGGCAGGTATTGTGTTATAATCTGATTATTTCGACGACACGGGACAAAAAGATTTGATTGAGAACCAACAACAGATACTAGAGCAGACCAAACGTCTTTCGCTCCTTTTTGCCGAAGACAGCGCCCCTTTACGCACACGGATGAGTGCTGTTTTCGAAGAGTATTTTTACCGTGTCGACTGCGCCGTCGACGGATACGATGCTCTCGAAAAATACCGTGCATATTACGATACAAAACAAAAACATTACGATCTCGTCATCTCCGATATCCGGATGCCCCGCATGGACGGTGTGGAACTCACAGCCGAACTGCGTTCACTCCGGGAAGAACAACCTATTATTATCCTTTCCGCTCATGCGGAAGCCGACTATCTTCTCTCCTTGATTAATATCGGTGTCGCCCAGTTCATCACCAAGCCGATTCAATATCCCCAAATGTTTGAAACTTTATACAAAGTGTGCAGCAAGATCAATCAAGCCCATTTACCTGCCGAGCATCCGCAGAACATCATCGCCCTTAATCACGATATTTTTTGGGATTTGGAAAAAAAGCTCCTGTTTGACCGTGAAAGTGCTATCCCTCTGACAAAATACGAGATCCTGCTGATGGAGATATTGACCCAAAAATTTGAACAAGTCTGCAGTACCGACGATATTCTGTACCATTTTTATCTCAACACGATCGACGTCAGCTCCGATAATATCCGCAGTATGATGATGCGGCTGCGAAAAAAACTTCCGGAAAAAGCGCTGACAAGTATATACGGAATGGGATATCGGTTATCCCATACCTAAAACGTTTTTCTACACCCGTATCTTCATAAAACGAAAATCATCGCTCTTTTTGTCTAATTAAAGTATAATAGATTAATTATGAACTTTAGGTCTCCATATGAAACGAATACTAGCCTATGCTGTTTTAACCATCGGAATTCTTTTGAGTATTGCCGCTTTTTGGTACTTGAGTGCCGGAAATGTATGGAATCTTTATTATCGCCCTTATCTCGATTTATTTGATCAAACCCGTACTTACGAACCTTGGATAATTTTACTCGTAGGAGTTCTCTTTTCCCTCTCTGTTTTTGCGATCATGCTCTCGATCTTTCGGACCGAAGAAAAGGCGCACGCTATGGCAGTGAAAATTACGGAAAAACTTTCACTGCAAAAACAGCGTTTGGACAATATTTTCGAAAACAATGCCGCCGGTATTTTCGTTGTAGACCAAAATCGAGACATTATTATGAGCAATCAGCGTTTTTGCGACATTTTAGGCTATACCAAAGAAGAGCTGATAGGGCAAAATGCATCGTTCGTCCATTTGAATGAGAAAAAGTACCGCGATTTTGCTTCCTATTTCTCAAAAGCAAAGGACGGGGAAAGGGCAAAAATCGAATACCCGTTCAAAGCCAAAAACGGGGATGAAGTGATCTGTGAATTTCTGGGAACCCAAATCGAACTCGACCAGGGAGACACGGGTGTAATCTGGAGTGTTTTGGATATCACCGATCGTAAAACAGCAGAACAGGAACTTCTCAAGAGCGAAGAAAAATTTCGCACTATGTTCATGAAACAAGATGCACCGATGCTCCTTATCGATCCCGAAACCAATATGATTTTAGACAGCAATTATTCGGCAGGACGGTTTTACGGGTATTCTATGGCAGAGATGCAAGGGATGCATATCGGTAAAATCAATATCCTCGACACGGAAGAGATCGATCAGGAGACCAAAGCCGCAGTAACCGAGAAACAGAATTTTTTTATCTTCAAACATAAACTTAAAAGCGGGGAGATAAAAACGGTGGAAGCCCACTCTTCCCCCTTTATGCTCAACGGTAGAAAGGTTCTTTTCTCTATTATCTTCGACATCACCGAACGGGAAAAATCCGAACAAAAACTGCTCACTGCTTCCGCACTGAACAAAGCGTTGCTAGATAACAGCGCCGTCGGAATATTTTTGGCATCACCGGAACGCATCATCATCGAAACCAGCAAAAGAGCCTGCGAGATGTTCGGCTATGCCCCCGAAGAGCTGATCGGTAAAAGTTTCCGTTTGATCCATATCTCAGACGAATCGTTTAATGCTTTTAAAGAAGAGTACAAAGCCCTTTCACGAAGCAGCATCACCAACATCGAATATCCGTTTCTCAAAAAAGACAAAACCCTTTTTTGGTGTTCCGTATCCGGCACTCCTCTCGATGATGCCGATTTGACGAAAGGGATCATCTGGACACTCCAAGATATCACCGATCGCAAAACAGCGGAAAAAGCGATGATCGTCGCCAAAGAGCAAGCCGAAGAAGCCAACATCGCCAAAAGCCGTTTTTTGGCCAATATGAGCCATGAAATCCGGACACCGATGAACGCTATTTTAGGATTGTCCCAGTTGATGCTCAACAGCGATCTAACTCCGAAAGAGCAAGATTATCTCAATAAAATCACCAGCTCGTCCAAAATGCTCCTCGGTATCATCAACGATATCCTCGATTATTCGAAAATAGAAGCGAATAAACTGGAATTGGAACTCAAACACGTCAATCTCGAAGACATTCTCTCCCAGCTTCGGATCCTTTTTAATCAAAGTGCCGTAGCAAAGGGAGTTGAACTCTATTTTTATCTCCATAATGATGTTCCGAGTATTATTATCGGAGATGAATTGAGACTCGATCAGGTTCTATCGAATCTTTTGAGCAATACACTCAAGTTTACCCATGAAGGGACCGTCACGCTGGATATCTCCCTCAAAGAGAAACGCCAAAAAAATGCCCTTATCGAATTTAGCCTCAAGGATACCGGTATCGGATTAAGCGCCGAGGAAAAGGGAAAAATTTTCAAACCTTTCAGTCAAGCAGACACATCGACAACCCGTAAATACGGCGGAACGGGTCTCGGGCTCGTTATTTCGCAAAAACTGCTTCAGGCGATGGGGGGAGAGCTGCAAATCGACAGTACCAAAGGAGAAGGTTCGACATTTCGTTTCGAACTTGAGGTGGAGGTAGTCTCATGGGAACCGGAACATCCGCTCATCCGGCAACAGGCGTATCGGACGTTGATAGTCGACGATCAAGAGATCTCTCAAATCATCCTTAAAGACATTCTTGATGGTTTCGGATGCACAACCGATGTCGCATCGAGCGCCGATGAAGCGCTGAGTATGATTCTCAAAGCCGATAGCGAAGAGATCAGCTACGATGTCGTCATCATGGACTGGAACATGCCGGAAATGGACGGTAAAGAGGCGATCAAACAAATTAGAAGGATGGAAGCAGAAGGACTCATTCGTACGAAATTCCCATCGATTTTGATGGTAAGCGCCCACTCTATCGAAGAGATACAGTTGGATGATATCGACATAGAAGCCTTTTTGACCAAACCGGTGACCAGCTCTACCCTTTTTGATGCCCTTTCCATAGCTAAAAACGGTATTCATCAAATGGTTAAGCACAAAGAACAACACACCATTCCCGATCTAAGCGGAATCAACGTACTCTTGGTAGAAGATAACGAACTCAATCAGGAAGTGGCGAGCATTATGCTTCAAAAAGCCGGAATCGATGTTAAAGTCGCTCAAGACGGAAGAGAAGCGGTACGTATTTTTCTCTCCGATCCCGACTATTTCGATCTCATTTTGATGGATTTGCAAATGCCGATTATGAGCGGATACGAGGCGACGGCATCGATTCGCCAACATAATACCCATATACCGATCATCGCACTCACCGCAGCCGCCATGATCGAAGATAAAGAAAAAGCGCTTACAGCAGGAATGGACGATCATCTAAGCAAACCGATCGATATGGACGAACTCTACGCCATCATTATCAAATGGAGCGAAAGAGAAAATTTCCCGTCCGATGAAACGCCACCTTATTATTCAACGTTCTCGACCTCCGTTTTAGACAAACACTACATCCTCAATCTTGTCAACGGCAAAGAAGAATTGCTTCATAAACTCTTGAGTAAATTCCTTTCTCAATTGGAAAACGAATTTTCAACCCTGACGCTTCTGCTATCCGACAATGATCCCACCGCACAGTCTTTAATCCACACCCTTAAAGGGGTCAGCGGAAATCTGGGAGCCAAAAATCTGTTCGAACAATGCAGCTTTCTAAATTCACAGCTCAAAGAAGGCAAATCGGCTGATACAGAGGAGATCCGTCGCCTGAAAGACGCTATGGAAGAAGTCAAGATCGTCCTTCGCGATTTGCTTTCATCCCCATCCGACCTCTCGTCCCCGGCGAAAAAAATGGATTCGGACGAACTTCAAACAAAATTTCAAACCCTGCGACACGATCTTAAAAACGGGAATATAGTACAATTAGAGACGGAGCAGAGTTTCGTTGAGAGTATCCGCGGATTGGTCGATTCTCAGTCTCTTGCGGATTGGAGTGAGGCGATCGACGACTTTGATTACGAAAAAGCTTTAACAATCATGAGCGAATGGAACCTATGAAAATACCCGACTCAAAAGCCACGATACTGATAGTCGACGATGCCGCAACCAACATCGCCCTCCTCTCCAGCCTGCTGCAGGATACCTATAAAATCAAAGTGGCCAAAAACGGCCCGAAAGCTCTGGAAATCGCACGCAGTGCCGAGAAACCCGATCTTATTTTACTCGATGTCGAAATGCCGGGGATGGACGGATACGAAGTGTGCGAAAAATTAAAGAGCAGTTCTCTGACAAACAATATCCCGATTATATTCGTGACGGCACGCAATGACGTCAAAGACGAAGAGTACGGACTCAATCTCGGGGCGGTCGATTATATCTCGAAGCCTTTCCATCCGACGATCGTCAACATCCGGGTCAAAAATCATATAGCTCTAAAACTCAAAAGCGATTGGCTCGAAGAGCTCTCGATGATCGACGGTTTAACCCATATCCCGAATCGGCGCTATTTCGATGAGACATACGAAAAAAAATACAAAGAGACGCTAAGAGATAAAAAAACATTCGCGGTACTGATGATCGACGTCGATTACTTCAAATCATACAATGACCATTACGGACACGGTAAAGGGGACGAATGTTTAACCCATATAGCCTCTTCCCTTCAAAATACACTCCAACGACCAAACGATATGGCGTTTCGTTACGGAGGCGAAGAGTTTGTCGTCCTACTTCAAAACATCGATAGAGAGGGAGCTAAAAAAGTAGCCGCAAATCTGATCGAATCAGTCCATTCGCTCAATATCACGCACGAATACTCATCGCTTCAACCCTATGTTACCATCAGTGTCGGAATCGCGTTCAAAGATCACGATTGTATGATCGACAAAGAGGCCCTGATCAAAATGGCAGATGATGCCCTCTATGATGCGAAAGAACACGGTAGAGACAGGTACGTAGAACATTTTACCGAGTAAAAGCCATCTCTGATTACCCTTTATTTCCCCACACTTTTTCGATCCATTCGCCCATTTTAGCCTCATATCCGCTGTTTTTAAATTCGACGAATTTCAATGGTTTGGAGAGGTATTTCTGCTCCACCCATCCGCCGAAATCGTGCGGATACAAATACCCTTTATGCTGCTGACGGATTGCCTCGGGAATATCGAGGATGATCCCGTTTTTTACCGCACTCTGTGCCGCGTTGATCGCATTATAGGCAGTGTTTGATTTTGGCGATGCACAGAGATAAATGACCGCTTGCGCCAATATGATACGAGCTTCGGGATATCCGATCTGTTTGACGCTCATCATCGCCGACGTCGTCAGCGTCAACGCCTGAGGATTGGCATTGCCGACATCTTCGCTGGAGAGGATTACCAAACGGCGGGCGATAAATTCCGGCGGTTCTCCCCCCTCTATCAGACGGGCGAGATAATAGATCGCGGCATCGGGATCGGACCCCCGAATACTTTTGATAAGTGCAGAAGCGAGATCGTAATGGACCCCTGCTTCGGAACTTCCCAGGGACTGGGCTGCGGGACGGAGCGATTTAAGCAGCTCGATCGTAATCGGTTTATTCAGCGCGGTGGAGACTTCGAGCAATTTAAGCATGGCACGGGCATCCCCTCCGGAACTCGCGATCAGATAATCTCTGGCTTCCGCTTCCGTCTTTACTCCCGTTCGGTCTAACAAATCGGCTAACGCATCATAACCGATGGAATGCAGCTCAAATAAAAGCGAACGCGATCTCATCGCCGCAGTTAAGCTAAAATAGGGGTTTTCCGTCGATGCACCGATCACTAACACGCTGTTTTTTTCCATAACCGGCAATAACACTTCTTGCTGGTTTTTTGCCAAACGGTGCACCTCATCGATAAAGAGGAGAGGCTTCGTAAGCGAACCTTCGTATTGGTCGAAAATTTTCCGCAGCTGTTCTATCTTGAGAGACGTTGCATTGAACTCGTAAAACGGATATTCCATGACTTCTGCGATAATGCGGGCCAGAGTCGTTTTACCGCAGCCGGGAGGTCCGTAAAAAAAAGAATGGGTAAGAGCCGCTGTTTCGCATAACGTCCTCAGCGGAGCGCCTTGAGCGCATAAATGGGGCTGTCCGACGACGTCATCAAACGTCTTTGGACGCAGAAGATAGGTAAAATCGGCCAACGTTTATCCAGCAATCACTTTGACAACGACTTCGCGCGCTTGGCGGGGACCGTCGAATTCACCGAAGAAAATTCCCTGCCATTTTCCGAACATCGGACGCCCTTCATGAACCGGGATGCTCACCGAGGCCCCCATGCGCGACGACTTCAAATGAGCAGCGGCATTGCTTCCGACGTGGGTATATTTTTCATCGCTAGGAATCACTTTGCTCAGGGCGCTCAACAAATCGCGGCGAAGATTCGGATCCGCATTTTCAAACAAAAAGACGCTTCCGGTCGTATGAGGGGTAAACACGACGCAAATTCCCTCTTTGACTCCCGACATAATCACCGCTTCTTTGACTTCGGCACTGATATCCATCAATTGTGTTTTGTGGCTGGTTGGAAACTTCAGTATTTTCATCTATTTTTTCTCCCGTGTAGTATTTTTTTTCTCACTTTTTGAATGAGTGCTATGAGGTGTTTTTTTCACCGCTCTCTCTTCTGCCGCAGGTTTCGGCTTGCTTTTTTTCGTCTGCTCTTTTTCAACCGCATCCAAAAATTCCCGTAAAGAGCTGTATTCGTTCCGCTCCAAAAAGCGGACTTTCCCCGTCGGAAGATTATTCAGATCGATCCCTCCGAAGCTTAACCGTTTCAGATCGACGACCTCCGCGCCGAAATGGGCGAAAAAGCGGCGTAGTTCCCGATTCTGTCCTTCGCCGATCGCAACTTTAAGGACTGAAAAATCGCCCTGATTCTTTTGGATCTGATAGGCGTAAAACGGGGCAAAGCTCATCGATTCGACTGTCGAATGTTCGTGGGCTCCCGCCGTTGCGTCCGTAAGCTCCAACCCCTCGCCCATCGCCACTTTCATCGCATCGGTGACAGGGCCTTTGATTTTGATTTTGTACACCCGTTCCATTTTAGAGGTCATCAATGCCGTAGCGACGCGCGAAGCATCGGTGAGCAGCAACAGCCCTTCCGATGCGAAATCGAGCCGCCCGACCGGGATGAAATGGCGATAGTTTTTAGAGAGGGAATCGTAAATCGTTTTACGCCCCTGCGGGTCTTTTTTGGTAACAAGTTCCCCGCGAGGTTTGTTATACACGATCACCGTAAACTGATCCTGCGGAACAATTTTTTTACCGCTGATCGTCACGTTTGCGGCACGTTCATCAACCTGAACGGCAGGATTGGTCTCAACTTCTCCGTCAATACGAACATAACCGTCCAAAATCGCCTGATCGGCTTCGCGACGCGAATAGGTCGAATAGTGGGCAATAAATTTGTTCAGACGCATCATGAGATACCCGCTTCGACCAATGTATGGAGATGGAGCGCTCCCAGGATCATCTTGTTTTTATCCGTCACGACCAGCATCTGGATCTTTTTGTTCTCAATCAACACCAACGCATCGCTGGCGAGCATCGAAGAGTCGTCGATCGTCATCGGATTCTTCGTCGCATATCCGATACACGGCGCATCGAGTGAAAAGGTATCGTTCATCAGTGCACGGCGGATATCGCCGTCACTGAGCAATCCGGAGAGTTTCCCCGCGTCGTCGGTCAGCATCACCGTCCCTAAACGCCCTTCGCTGAGGGTCAAAATCGCCTCTTTCAACGACGTATTTTCATTTACGACCGGAAGGTTCTCCGTCCGCATCAAATCGCTGACTTTGACAAAAAGGCGCTTGCCCAATGCTCCGCCGGGATGAAACGAAGCGAAATCCTCTTTTTGAAAATTGCGCGCCTTCATCAGACATACGGCCAACGCGTCCCCCATCGCCAACGTCAATGTCGTCGAACTCGTCGGCGCGATATCGAGAGGACACGCCTCTTTCGTTACGCTGATATCGATCACCTCATCACTGTAACGTCCGAGAGTGGAAGCAGGGTTGCGCGTCATTCCGATCAGAGGAATCTCAAAGCGTTTGATATGAGGCAAAATCGAGCTTAGTTCCGGGCTCTCTCCGCTGTAACTGATCGCCAGGACCGCATCCTCTTTACCGATCATCCCGAGATCTCCGTGCAACGCTTCGGTCGGGTGGAGGAAAAAGCTCGGTGTCCCGGTCGATGCGAACGTCGCGGCGATCTTGGCACCGATCAATCCTGATTTACCGACCCCGGTAATGATCAATTTTCCGCGGCATGCGAGGATCATCTCTACCGAGCGTGCAATCTCTTCGCCCAGCTTTTCGCCTGCTTCATGCAGAGTCTGCGCTTCAATTTCAAGTGTGTTTTTGGCTATTGCGATATAATCGTTCTTCATAAAAGTGATTATATCCGAATAACCCTTTAAAACAGGTGCAGAATGCAAAACCTCTATACCGAAGTCACCACGCTCGACCGACGCTGTGTCACCAACTATGCCCTTAGCGAAGAGCTCATGATGGAACATGCCGCAACAGCTCTGGAATATGCCGTCCGCTCTCATACGACGACGGGAGGTCGGGTTCTCATTGTCTGCGGAAGCGGCAACAACGGAGCCGACGGGCTGGCACTGGCCAGATTGCTCTATCCCGATTACGCTTTGAACGTGCATCTCCCCTTCGGGGCGTCTTCCCCGTTATGCCAGCTTCAGCGCGAACGTCTCGAAAAACTCGGCGTCAAGTTTTCTGCGATTGAAGAGGGTTACGATACTATCGTTGATGCGATGTTCGGAAGCGGGTTGAACCGTCCTTTGGGACCGACTGCCATCGACGTGCTCGAACGGCTCAATGCCCTGAACGGATACAAAATCGCCTGTGATATCCCAAGCGGGCTCTATGCTTCGGGAACTTTGGAACAATATACCTTCAAAGCCGATCTGACCGTAACGATGGGTGCGCTCAAACGCTCTCTCTACAGCGACGCAGCCAAAGAGGTGATCGGTACCGTCACCGTCGCTAATCTGGGAGTTGCCCGCTCGTCCTATGAGACTCCCTCATCATGGCAGCTCGCCGATGAGAGCGATTTATCGCTTCCGACACGTACCCGCACCTCGACGCACAAAGGAAGTTACGGCCATTTGGCAGTGATATGCGGCGAGAAGATCGGGGCCTCGGTTCTTGCCGGTTCAGCCGCATTACGGTTCGGAACCGGTCTCGTGAGCCTCATCAGCAACGAAAACGTTGCCATCCCCTATGAATTGATGCAAAGCCATTCCCTCCCCGCAACCGCTACGGCAATCGCTTTGGGGATGGGGCTTGGAGAAGAGTTTTGCGATGACGAACTCTCCCGGCTTCTGGACAACGCCCATCCGATGATTTTGGATGCCGATATTTTTTATCATCCGCTTTTCCTCTCCCTTCTAAAGCGCCAAAATGTTGTTCTCACTCCCCATCCAAAAGAATTTGCCCATATTCTGAAAGTCTGCGGTATGGCCGACATCGATGTAGCGACTCTCCAAAACGACCGATTCGGCTATGCCGAGCGTTTTTGTTCGGCCTATCCTCATGCCGTTTTAGTGCTCAAAGGTTCCAATGTCATTATTGCCCGACACGGCACGTTCGTCATCAATCCGCACGGCACCGTTGCCTTGGCAAAAGGGGGAAGCGGGGATGTCCTGGGAGGGCTGATCGGCGCTTTGCTTGCACAGGGATATGATCCGTTTGAAGCAGCTCTCAATGCGTCGCTCGCCCATACGCTGGCTGTCAAAAATACCCTTATCAACAATTACGCCCTTACTCCACTGGATATTATAGAAAGAATCAGTACTTTATGAAACGAATTATCGCCCTTTTCAGCGGCGAGGGGACCAACCTCGCCAATCTTATCGAAAAAATCCACCATAAACATGCGCTCATCACCTGTGCCATCACCAACAACCCTGAGGCCGGCGGTATCGCCAAAGCTAGAGCAGCCGGAATTCCGGTCGAAATATGCGATCACACCCAATTTGACACCCGTGAAGCCTATGATACGGCATTGGTCGAAATGATCCGGGAGTACGATCCCGACCTGGTCGTTTTATGCGGTTTTATGCGGATTTTGACGCCGATCTTTACATCCCAAATCCGCTCCATCAATCTCCACCCTTCTCTCCTTCCGGCGTACAAAGGGGCCAAAGCGATCGAGAGGAGCTTCGAAAGCGGTGACCAAACCTGCGGTGTCAGTGTTCACTGGGTCAGCGACGAACTCGACGGAGGGGAAATTATCGCCCAACGTTCGTTCAACCGATCCGAAGATGAAACATTAGAGAGCTTTACCGCTAAAATCCGGGCAATCGAACACGAGATTCTCCCCTTAAGCGTTATTGCTATTGTCAAAGAATCGTAGAAACCCTAAGATTTCTTATGTTATAAACCCCCATTCATCTCCCAAGGAGCCTATTTTATGCATACTTTACACATCGGAAAATATACTCTCGGCAGCCGGCTCATCGTCGGGAGCGGAAAATACGCCGACTTTGAAACGACCAAAGCCGCTACACTGGCATCGGGTTCCGAACTCATTACGGTAGCGGTACGCCGCCTCAACATCACCAACCCCAATGAACCGAACCTGCGCGATACCTTTGCCGGAACCAACGTGAAATTTCTGCCGAACTCTGCGGGATGTACGACGGCGGAAGAGGCGATCACCCTATTTCGTCTCACCCGTGAAGCGACGGGCATCGATCTGATCAAACTTGAAGTGATCGGCGATACTCAAAAAACCCTTTATCCCGACGTATTAGAGACGATCAAAGCATGTGAAGTATTAGCCAAAGACGGCTTCACGATCATGGCCTACACCTCAGATGATCCGATTATGGCACGCCGCCTCGAAGATGCGGGAGCCCATGCGATCATGCCGCTTGCCGCACCGATCGGTTCGGGTCTCGGCGTTCAAAACAAATATAACATCGTGTTTGTCCGTGAAGCGGTCAAAGTCCCTATTATCGTCGATGCGGGGATCGGATGTGCGAGTGATGCGGCATTAGCGATGGAATTGGGCGCGGACGGCGTTTTGACCAACACGGCAATCGCTCAGGCACAAAACCCGATGCTGATGGCCGAAGCGATGAAAAATGCCGTAATTGCGGGGAGACTCAGTTATTTGGCCGGACGGATACCGAAACGTCCGTATGCTACCGCCAGCTCGCCGGTGGACGGGATGATCCAGTTTTAATCCCTTATGAGCCTTTTCGGCTTGAACAGAAAAGTGCTTTTCTATATTTTGATAATTCCGGTCAGATTCAATAATACAACCACCAGCGCAATCGGCGCGATATAACGAAGGCTGAAATACCAGATAGGGAAAAACCACCCCATCTGCGGCTTTAACGCCGATACTACCCGCTCCTTTTCGATCACGTATCCGACAAAAATTGCCATCGCCAATCCTGCAGTCGGCAATAATACCGAAGAGGTGATATAGTCCATCCAGTCAAAGAAGTTTTTCCCTCCCCACGTTAATGCCGGAGCGCTCCATTCGATCTGCGATAAAATCGCGACAATACCGAATAAATAAAAGAACAGCCCCATCACAACAGCCGCTTTAATACGGCTAAAATCGTATTTGTCGATCAGATACTGCACCATCGGCTCTACCAACGAGACGGCAGACGTAAGGCCTGCAAACGCCAGAGCAAGAAAAAAGAGGACGGAAAAAACATTTCCGATGACTCCCATCTGAAAAAAGACGGCAGGCAAAGAGATAAAAACCAATCCCGGCCCTTTAGCCGGTTCGGCTCCGTATTGAAACAAGAAAGTAAAAAGTACCAATCCGGCCACCAATGCGATGATCGTATCGCCGGCGATGACGAAAAGAGAACTATGAACCATATTTCCTTCTTTGGGCAGAGAGGCCGAATAAATCATAATCGATCCATATCCCAGTGATAGAGTAAAAAAAGCATGCCCCACCGCTACGGCAAACGCTTCGGAAGTTAATTTGCTCCAATCGGGTGTAAACATATATGAAAATGCCTGAGAAAATCCGTCCATATTAAACGCATACACGAACATAACCCCCAAAATCAGCATCAGAGCAGGCATCAAAACCATATTAAATCTCTCAATCCCCCCTTTTATCCCTTTGGCGACAACTGCCGTAGTAATGAAAAAAGCGATCGTATGAAAAAAGATTTGCGTCCCGAGCCCTTGTTTTAACATAGTATTAAAAGCCGTTTCAGCCTCCGATACCGAAGAAGGAAGCTGTATCATCGCCACCGTAATATAATTTAAAATCCATCCGATTACCACCGAATAATAGATCATGACCAAAGAGCTGGTAACGCCCATCCATCCCGCATGTTTCCACCACTGCTTATGTCTGGGTGCCAACGTCTCAAAATTGGCGACACAATCTCTCCGTCCGAGATAGCCGATCAGCATTTCCGCTATCATCACCGTAAATCCGACCAACATAACCGTCATCAAATAGACCAGTACGAACGCACCGCCTCCGTATTCACCCGTAATATACGGAAACTTCCAGATGTTTCCCAAACCGACGGCAGAACCGACCGCCGCCATCATAAACCCGATTCTGCTAAACTGCGCTATTTTCATCGTATTTTTCCCCCACTCACTTGGCCTTATTATAGCTAAAATGAAAAATCGCCAAATGGTATTGACATTAGGATATTTTTCAATTATAATTTCGCCTCACTAATTCAGCTCATTTATCGGGTTCGATTTAGGGAAATGTGTCGGGGCGTAGCTCAGTATGGTTAGAGTACTTGGTTTGGGACCAAGGGGCCGGAGGTTCGAGTCCTCTCGCCCCGACCACGTGTTTTTTCTTTTTTTAGTATCATTTCAAGACAAATAGATTTTCATATCATGGTGGGTGTAGCTCAGTCGGTTAGAGCATCAGGTTGTGGTTCTGAGGGTCGTGGGTTCGAGACCCATCACCCACCCCATGTTTCTATTTTGATACCTTTTGATACGCGATGTTTTAGAAGGATGTGCGTTCGTAGCTCAACTGGATAGAGTAACGGACTTCGGATCCGTAGGTTATAGGTTCGAACCCTATCGGGCGCACCATAATAACTCTCGCGTCCTTAGCTCAGCTGGATAGAGCAATGCCCTTCTAAGGCATCGGTCAGAGGTTCGAATCCTCTAGGGCGTACCACCTTAGATTTTTTTACGCGGATGTGGTGAAATTGGTAGACACGCCAGACTTAGGATCTGGTGCCGCAAGGTGTGAAGGTTCAAGTCCTTTCATCCGCACCATCAACTTTCAAATGCCTATTTCAGGCACTTCTTCAAGCAACTTTTTCCATTGTGACCAAATTGTGACCAAAACTTTTTTCTAAAAAGCCGGCTCGTTTCTTATCTTTGCGCTTGATATACCTTGCATAACGTTCTAATGTCATTTTTGCTGTTGTATGCCCGAGCATATTAGAAACCCAAAGAATATCTTCACCGTTTTCAATCATCATTGTCGCAAACGTATGTCTCATCTGATAAATGGTTCGATATTGGATACCTGCATTTTTAAGCGTCTTTTTCCAGTCATGATCTCTGATATTTTTTGAGTCAAAGAAATGACCGTTATTAGACGTCATAAAAACATAAGCGTTTTGATCGCCCGTAATCTCAAATTGATCTTTCAAAAATGAAACGAGAGGATCAAGCATATCAATCGTGCGAACGCTTCCAATCGTTTTTGGAGCAGATTCGACACCTCGACCAACGGTACGTTCAATATTGATTTCTCTATTTTCAAAATCAATATCTTTCCATTTGAGTCCAATGATCTCACCCGTCCGCATTCCCGTAAAGAAACCGACCGCATAAAAGTTACGAAATTGCCCCTCCGCAACAGAAAAGATTTTTTGTATCTCATCCATTGAAAAAGCCTCTATTTTACCTAGTTGACTTTTGGGTAAAGTAGTCGCTAAACGTGTCGGATTACGACTGATAATCTCATCCTTGTATGCATCTTCAAAAATGACCGCCAAGATAGTCCGTAACTGTTTCACCCGACGCACACCGATATTCAATTTTTCAATCAAGGTGTTTTGCCAAATAGACACTTCCGAAGGCTTGATCTCATCTAACCGCTTCTTCCCAAAATAAGGAAGAATATGTTTTTTGTACGCATTATAATAGTCATGATGCGTTGTCGGTTTTCTTCGATACTTATGCAATGCAAACGATTGTTCGGCATATTCGCTAAAAATCGGAATTTTTGTTTTTGTATTTTCTTTTTCAAAGAACTCACCCGAATTGAGCTTATAGAGCAATTCAGGGATTATTTTCATTTGGGCATATTTGCGGTTCGCCTTTGTATCGGTCAATCCTAATGAACGTCTGATCCGTTCAGATTGATGATAAAAGTCGATCCACAATATCCCGTTTCGATTCACGAGGTTCATGAGTGTCATTTCCTTTCACCCAATCGTCTATTGCGAACCTGTCAAATAAAATTTTACCCGTTTTATTGTGAAAGTGAATCCCTTCCAACAAGTGTTCGTCTTTGATCTTATAGATGCGGTCTTTTGAGTACCCAAGATATTCGGCAAGCTCTTTTACGTTAAGCCACCGTTTTGCCTGCACCGTTTTTAATTCTTCATACATAGTTTCTACGAGTTGAAACATTTTAGGGAGGAGATTAAGATGCTCTAAACCAAGTTCCACGGCTTTTTCCCCCTTTGAATTTGATTACGATGACGTTTACGGATATGCTGTTCTACGAAGAATATTTTTGAAGCGCATAGTTCATATTCGGCTGACCCCTTTGGTTCATCTTTTATTTTTGTTTGCAACTCCGATAACATTTGCTCCATTTCTTCAAGGGTAGAACGTCGGGCATAGGAACCAAATAAATCCATATCACGGTTAAAAACTTGTATATCCATTACAATCCCCTCACTTCCACGGATTCTGATCGTCTAAATCCCGACGATCCAGTTCACGGCACACGACCACATATTTCTCAAATAACTCGCTATGGAGCGGATCGCTTTGGGGAACGGTGTGTATCTCTTTAGAGAGGCTAGCTTCAAGGTTTTGCAATCCCTCGTCGCTGTAGGTTTTGAGTTCGTTTTCAAATGATGTTTCCTCCTGATATTCTTCAAATTTGTTTTTGATATGTTTTCGTAATTCAAAGTCTTCCCTTGCCTTATGCAGTACATCGAGAAAGAATTGCAATGTCGGTTGCCGATCATGAATAAACAGCCGTGTGATAATCTTCTTCATTGACTTTTCGGCATCTTCAAGCGAATAGCGGTACGTGATCTTTTCGATCTTCTCTAAGGGAGTTTCAACTGTGATGCCGTATGAGTCTTTGATATGTTGCCAGATCGGCAAGGTCTCAGCCCGTCTGCGGTTGGGAGTGTTAATCTGATCCTCGGTAATCGTTGAGAGATCAAGAAGCCGTATTTGATCGCAAGCGTGTTTGAAGAGGGTTTCGGCTCTCTGCAAGGCTTGATCTACCGTATCGATTCCGAAGGTCTTTAAATACTCTCTGTGCATCTCAAACTCGACATTAAAGATCGGTTGCTCATAGTCCAGTCCATTGATGCCGAAATGATTAATCATAAGCTCTCGTTTGATCTGTGTTGCTTGCTTCAATTCGGTACGCTTGTTATAGATGCGAAGCAAGAAAGGTTTTTTACCCACGTAATAGGTTTCGAGTTCATACGCGCTTGCGTGTTCGGCAATATTGGAGTGGTGATCTTTCTTTTTTGAGAGGATCATCTCTTTACTCAAATATTTAAAATCATGCTGTACGAAAGTATTCAGATCGATACGGGTGATCGGGAAGATATTCATAGTGAGGTCTTTGAGAAACACTTTATTGATGTACTCAATTAATGACTTCAATCCCAGAGTATAGATACCGACTGCATTCACCTGAATTCGGATGTTATGAATATTGGGGGATTTCTCAGAGTCTTTAAAAGCACATCGGAAGAATTCGTGATAGAACCAGTGAAAGCCGTCACGTCCCATACCGCTGTATTGCACTTCGATCCCGTTGATAATCACAAGAATGTCATTGTCAGCGTATTGGTAGTTCAGCTTTTTGAAATAGGCTTTTTTATCTTCGATCTGATCCATAAGGGATAGATAGAACCGATCATAAAAAGCACCGCTTTGGGCGAAGTATTGCAAAGCGTCGATACCGCTCACAATCGGGGTTGATTTAACAAGGTCGGGTAGTATCATTTCCATGATGGCTGAATCCTTGCATAAACGTACTATTTTTCATTGTCAATCCTTTTTATTTTAATGTATTTGATTTACGTCTGGGGATGTTATTAGAATCCCCAGACCGCTAACGCGTAGCGAAAGGCAACGAGCCATACAGCGGCATAGCCGCAAGTGAGGCTCGCAACCTACGCATGCGCTACGGTTTCTTTGTTAAATTCCGTAAAAGATAGCTTTGCCGACAGTGGCAACTTCTACTTCGACGATCTCATTCTCTTTGCCTTTGTAGTGTTTGACCTTTTCGGGCGGAATAGAGATATCCATAAGCTCTTTACGTGATCCACCATTTTTCAATGGAGTTTCTAAGAGCAACTGCACTTTGTTTTTGCCTTTGACTACCTCACCCGTTTCACGGTTTGTGTAATCGTTTGATGTAAAGACGTTCAATAACGTCGCACTAATTTTTATCATGGTTAATCCTTTGGATAGGTATTAACCGAAACGTTTCGGTGCTGTTAAGCGATTTTGCAAAATCTGAGGAGAAGTTTAGTATTTTTGAAAATTTCAGGATAGATATTTTTACCCTAGAATTTCAGGGGATTTTTTATTTTAGGAGGCAGGAGTAGGTTTTATTCCCTGTAATAGGGTTTTTGAAATATCTTCAAAATATTTTTGTAACTGGTCACTTGTTCCGATTTTTCCTTTTTCTCGGCTCTTTTCTATTCGATTTTCAAGTATCTGACTAATTTTATCGACATCAATAAAAGGTGTTTTTTCATTTTTTGATGGGTAAGCGAAGATAGGAAGTTTTTTAAAAACAGTTTTTAAATATACACTTTCCATGTTATTAGGATAGACATTTACTTGTTCTCCCAAGCGTATAAATATTGATTCAATTACATTTTTAAGAGTATTCTTTGGCACTTCCATGTTCACATAAATTGTGCGATATAAGTAAATTGATGTTGAAGTGATGATGCCTTTGCGTGTGACATTATAACCCTCAAAAAACTTTGAAATTTTTTGAATGTTTTTATATCCGTTATATTGTTGAATGTAGTCTTTTTCTGATTGATTTAACTTTCTTTTTCTCATCAATAAGCGAACGTTCTTAGCTATATCTGGAGTTGAAAGCAAAATGGTGTTCGCTTCCGAAAAAAGATTTAAAATTGCTTCAGAATTTTTTTGAAAATCTTTAAATATTTTATAGCTTTGAAACATGAAATGAAAGTTTTCAATATCCTTAATGGCACTGTAGTATTCTGCATTCATTTGAAATGCAGTGATATATCGATCAAGATATGTTTTATCATCCTTGATATTACCAATACGTTCCCTCTGTTTATCGGATGTATCTTCAAGCACATTAATAGTTAAATACATTTTATCAATCACAGTTTCAATAAACTTAAGGAGAAGGTGTTGATCTTCCCTATATCTATCTGATAATTTAAAGATGGGTTCGAGTTCGTTTTGAAGATTATAAAGAGATGGTTTTTGCTTCATTGTTATTTCATCATTAATATTGTCAGAATCGGCGTTGAGCTTTATCGAGTCTACTTATCATCCAGCTAAACTTCAATGTTCTAAACAAATTCATTTTAACAAACTTCATAAATTAGCTAGGTTCAGATTATGACTCAATTCCGATTACAACCAAAGGAACGGATGGAACACCTCTACCTTGTCGAACTAAATCATACAATGCACCTTCATAATAACCTGGTCCTGATGACATTTCTTTTTGCATACTTTTCATAGGTAAGATTTCTATTCCTAAATCTATCTTGTCCCCAACATAAAACGCCAAATGTTTTACAAACATATCATAAGCAATAAAACTATACTTTCCAAATTGAACTTCAATAGCTATACGTTCTTTTTCAAAATCAGTCTGATTATAGGAAAAAATTGGAGTTTTACCATTTTCTTCTATAATTTTTTTTTGCTCTTCTTGCGATAAAAATAATGTATCTCGAATCAACTTTTCGTTATCAGTAACATAGTAGCTAGTTCTTTGTTCTTTCCAGCCTAATTCTTCAAGTTTTTCTTTAAAAGCTTTATTCAGCTCTGTTGGGCTAAAAACAGCTTTACCTTTCATTGTTTTCTCTTCACTAATCTTAGTTTTATACATTTCAGCATCAATACTCTCAATCGTTGTCACGATCTCATTCCAAATTCTAGGTTGATGCACTTGAATCCATTCCCATCCATTTAAATGTGAATAAATTTCTTTTATTTGCATAATGTTCCTTTTTCAGTAGATGGCGATGTATGATTGAAGATAATTCCGATAATACAGCCTATAATAATCATCAACGAATTTGTTTCAAGCTTCTTACTTTGCTTCGCAGTTTTGAGACTTACAAAATTTTGAATATCTACTTTACTATCAATATCAAATCCACTCATACTTAAATATAAGTCTTCCGAGAGTTTATCTAAAAAGTCTACGACATCATGAGGTGTGATTCCTTGATTAATATGTCGCCATACATTTTGTAACTCAGTTGGAGAAATATTTTCCATTCTTTGACATATTTTAAAGCGAATCTCATCAATTTTTGGTTCAATTGATTTCCAACACTTTAATTCTTTTATTTCTTGGAGTAACCCATCTGATAATTCTATTTCAATAATTTTTTTAGATGAACCATAAAAAAATGATACTTTCCAATTAACATTTTTATCCTGATCAAAAGAATTTGAAAGATCAAAACGCACTCCACTACCAAAACGCAAGTTGGGGATTGCTGCACAAAATTTTCTTGTTATAGGATATGTTTTCCCTTTACTATCAGGCTTTGTTTTTTTTGGTCGCTCTGCAGGCATTGACAACTTATGTCCCATTTCATTTAACAAAGGAATTTCTTTAATTGAAGTTTCCTTCATTGCATGTGCAAGATAATATGTGAAAGCAGGAGGAATAGCATTTCCTATCATCTTCAATTTTTCAGCATGAGAATCACCATAATATTGATATGTAATTGGAAATCCCTGTAAAAGCCCTCTCTCTCGAACACTCAGTCTTCGATAAGAACCTTTTTTTTGAATATCTTCAATAATTACACTCTCTCTAGAAACTCTAGTACATGTTGCAGTAATAGTACGAACAGGTTTCTCTAGAGGATCAGGAAAAGACATTTTGTTATATATGGGATGCATAGTTTTAGAATCTGAATTAATTCGTAATTCTTCATCACTCAAAAAATCTTCATGCTCATTATCGGTTAAATCATTTTTTTGAATTTGGACACCATACAAAATATCTTGCGGAGTGTCTTGATACAATGCATTGAAAATATCTCCCATTGAGACGGATTTCAGTCTGGACTTATAAGTATCCAACAATTGAAAAGGAAAATTCCCTGCAATCATCCGTTTTCTTTTTTGAGGAACTCCATATTCAGACATGTCAATTACTTCATTCACAGAAAAAAGATTTCGATATTCTGCTAAACGACCATTAGGAAGAATTTCTTCCGCAATAATTTGTGAAACACGTGGCACATTTTCCATTGCCCAGTACTTCGGTTTAATATATTGAATAACATCTAGAAATTTTTTGATATCAATAAGACCATCTTCCATATCACCTTTTCCACCTCTATTTGAAAATGAAAATTGTGTACATGGAGGACTACCAACAACAATATCTATTCCCGTAGGTAAATCTTCAAGCTTTAACGTCCGAATATTAATTTCTTGATTATTTTTTTTTGCATTGATATTGTGTGTCTTATTTGCCTTATTCCACCATTCATAGGAAGAGACAATTTCAATACCAGCGAGTTCAAGACCTAATGTCCACCCACCAATACCACTATACAAATCAATAGCTCTCATATAAATCCACTAGATATATTTTAATGTTGGTATGTTACCTAAGTTATTGTGTGCGATTCATAAATAAGACAACAAAAGTCAAAAATATGTTTTCAAGTTTTATAACGAAATATTAGATGTGCCTACTTAGTGACCAAATAAGACGAAAAAGAAAGAAAATGAGAATTTGACAGATTCGCATAAAGTCCGATTTTATGGGGTTTTTGTAGTAATTTTTAGGCAGACAAAAATCATTCTTTCATCCGCACCATCGACTTTCAAATGCCTATTTCAGGCACTTCTTCAAGCAACTTTTCTATAACGACTAACTGTAATACCCATTCAAAAATCAACTCTACTACAATCATTACTAATTATTTACCTAATCGGATATACGATTATAAATAGTCCAATCGGGAGAACCCAAGTGAAAAAAACAGTATTGATTCTTTTAACCTTATTAATCGCTTCAAGCTCTTTAGAAGCGCACAGTCGGGAGAGAGGGCCTCATGATGCCTACGACTGGAGATACGGAGGATGGATCTCTCCTTTCTTTCTCGGAGGGGTCATCGGATACACGCTGGCACCGCGCCAAACGGTTATATACGAAACACCCCCGCCGGTGATTATTCAGACACCGCCGCGAACCATGGTTATCCAAAATCCGTCACAGGTTGTCGTACAGCCGGCAACTTCATCAGACGTATACGAAGAGCGTTGGATCTATTTTGACGATTGTAAATGCGAGCGCAAAGTTCTCGTCAAGATATCGCAATAAAGCAGATATCGACGATTTATTCCGCTCAGAGCAACTTAACCGAAGGATTAGCCTGGGCGACCATTTTTTCCAGTAATTCGAACATTTCATCGCTGTTTCGTTCCATCTCAGCCATTTGCCCGATAATATTTTCGCGTTTTGAGGTAGTTGTACAGGATTGATCGGGGATACAGCGTGCCACATCCAAAATACGCTCGTGTATTGCCTGATGGTATTTTTCAATCGCTTTAAACGCTTCAGTCCGATCCAATCCTCCATGCGTGGAACTATCATAATACCATTGTCCGAAACGACACTCTTTATGGGAAAGCAAATGAGACGATGCATCGTTTTGTTGATGGATAATCGCACCGTATGTCGTATGTTTGAAAATGATATGATCGACTTTGACCAAGGATGTATAGAGCGAGTCGCTGATAAACTTCGCCAAATTAGCCGAATGGCTCGTTTGCCCGATGAAATCGTGCAGCAATGCTTCGAACCGGTATACCTCGGACTGGGACTCTTTGGCAATATGTGACGTGGTTTCCGAATTGGTCTCGATCTCCGTAGCCTCTTGCTGGAGTGTCGAAAGCGTAATGGTAATCTCCTGCGTCGCTTTTTGTGTCCGTTCGGCCAGTTTGCGAACCTCATCCGCGACAACGGCAAATCCGCGCCCGTGTTCACCTGCACGCGCCGCTTCGATAGCTGCATTGAGTGCCAGAAGGTTGGTTTGATCGGCAATATCTTTGATCAAATTGGCAATCGTGTTGATCTCTCTCATCCGTGAACTCAACGAAACGATCGCTTCATTGGAATGTCCGATCAGCGCCATCAGGTGTTCAAGCTGTTCGACCATGCGATGGATACTCTCTTGGCTCTGTCCTACTTCAAATGCCGTTTCGGTAATATTTTCTTTGATTTTGAGGGCATAGCGGCTGTTTTGTTCGATATCCGTTTGAATCGAGGAGAGGACTTTCGCAATCCCCCCGCTTATCCGATCAAACTCCAAAGAGAGTTCCGCACGTCTTCCTCCGAGATACGAGTCTGCATTAATTTCAATCGCGCGGTTCAGGGCATTGCTAAGCGATTCAAAATCCCCTTTATACCCTGAATTAAAAACGATGCGGTCCGAATGCCCCTGCGCCGCCATATCCAATGACGAACGGACATCACGCATCAACTGCTCGATCTGGTCGAGTAAATCGTTAGTTCCCCATGCTATTTTAGAGAGAATATCGTCATTCGGTATGTGGGTAATCCTCTCGGAGAGAATCCCTTTACCCGCTTTTTCCAAAACATCGTTGAGCTGTTCGATGATCCGGCTTTGCTTTTGCATCGGTCTCTTCAGTGTAAAAACCAAATCGGCTATACCCAATAATACACAAATCGCCGCGACTGCGTATTCTGCCGTCGTACCTAAATATACGGCGATACCGAACAACAATACGCTGCTGAGAATCGCACGATTATTGTTGAAGCGAGAGGACAAAACGGTCATAATCGGTTCCCTTCTCTTTCAAATGCGTATCTAAAATTTTTCGGGATGCTTCGATGCCGCCGCTTCTTTCAGCTTTTAACAGAGTTCCGTATAATGTTGGAATCACTTCCATGGCTTTTGTACTCGGTTTACGTCGAACGGAGTGATAGTCCCGTACCGAACCGTTAGGATTCATCGTCGCGGTAACATTCGCAAAGACCCAGTACGACGAACCGTCTTTACAAAGGTTCTTAACATACGCGAATATCTCCTCTTTTTTAGCGATCCGCTCCCAGAGCAGCTTGAAAACGACCGAAGGCATATCCGGATGACGTAAAATCGAATGAGAGGCCCCCATCAGTTCATGTTCGTCATATCCGGAGATATCGATAAATATCTGATTCCCGTAAATAATGTTGCCGAGCGCATCTGTTTTTGAGACGATAAAATCCGAAGGTGAAAGATGTTTCTGTACCGATGTCGGTGTGATGGAAGGCACGACGAACTCCTCAAAATCAATTTTTCTCCGAAGTTGTACTGCTATAGGATTACGGTTTGACTACAAAAATGCCATTTTTTCATCCGACGCCCTTATAGATATTATAAAAAATTATCTCTTTTTGATAACGCTTCTGTATCCGTTTTGTAGTAACTCTGTAATCTTGCATCGCTATTCTTCGCACCACCAAAGTATGTCGCACCGCAAGGGAAAGAATGAACACCACCCTTTTAAAATGGATCATAACAATCGGCCTTTTGGCGATCACGTCTCAGATGGTCCATCTCGAAACGGTCATGCAAACTCTCCTGAGTGCAAGTGCGGGTGCGATAGTGACGGCCATAGCGATTCAAACCCTAAGTACTTTTTTAGCCGCGTACCGTTGGTCGCTGATTATGGACTCGCTACAGTTCCATGAGAGTTACCGTGTCTATCTCGCGAGCTATTACAAGGGGGCTTTTTTCAATCAGGCACTTCCCGGAAGTATCGGCGGGGATGCGGTACGGGTTTTAGAATTCGGTTCTATGGGCTACCGAAAAAAAGAGGCGTTCTACGGTATTTTTATCGATCGGATCGTCGGACTCGTCGGACTCCTCTTACTTAATCTCGGAGCAAACCTCTACAGCGGTGCATTGCTTCCCTCATGGCTGTTCGGACTCATCAATATGATAGCGCTCGGAGGGATCGCCGGATTCGCCTTGCTCATCGTACTGCATAAATTCTCTTTTTTATCCGCTTACCGTATCACCAATCTTCTCTCCGAGCTATCCTCTCGCTTTCGGCAGGTATATCGAGGTAAAAAAGCGATCTTAACCCAGCTGACACTCTCTGTAATCATCCATTTTCTCTCTATCGTCGCATTGTATGAAATTGCCCGTTCCGTAGGAATGGATTTAAGCATCGAACTTTTTTTCGTCGCCGTTCCGCCTGTCTTTTTACTCACTATTGTGCCGATCTCGCTGGCGGGATGGGGGGTTAGAGAAAGTGCGATGATCGGGATATTTATGCTGATCGGCGCTTCCAAAGAGACGATCCTCTCCGTTTCCATCCTCTACGGGATCATGCTGATCATCGCCAGTCTTCCGGGGTTATTTATCTGGCTTTCGGGGAAAAAACTGGTATGAAACTTTTATTAAACACTTTATCTTCCGAGGTTTACGATGCATGTTGATACGATGCGCAATATCGACTATTGGGCAGGGATACCGCTCTGTTTTATCGGTTCGTTTATTTCAAAAACACTGAATTTCTTCACGCATCCGACCAAGCCTAAAAACATTCTCCTGATCGAACTCTCCGAAATGGGGAGTACCATTCTAGTCGACCCCGCGATGCAAAAACTCAAACGGGAATTGAATGCCAATCTTCATTTCGTTATTTTTGCAAAAAACAAACCGAGCCTCGATCTTCTCCGTACAGTACCCGAAGAGAACATCTTTACCATTCGCGAACATTCTCTTTTTACTTTGACGGGCGATACCCTCTCCTTTTTACTCTGGAGCCGACGCAAAAAGATCGATACCGTTATCGATTTAGAGCTTTTCTCCCGCTTTACGGCTCTGCTTAGCGGACTTTGCGGTGCGGTAAACCGTATCGGCTTTCACCCTTTTTACAACGAGGGGCTTTATCGCGGTACGATGCTAACCCATAAAGTTGCCTATAATCCCCATCTCCATATCGCCAAAAATTTTATCGCTCTCGCCAATGCCGTGCTCAGCGATACGAAAGAACTCCCTTTTTCCAAAAGTATCATTAGCGATGAGGAGATTCTCCTGCGCCGTGTCGACGTCACCGAGTCGCAAAAGAGCACTATCGCGTCTAAAATTGCCGCACTGTGCCCCGCATACGCCCCTGAGACAAAGCGGTTGGTACTGCTCAATGCCAATGCAAGCGATCTAATGCCACTGCGCCGATGGGACAAAGCCAACTATATCGAACTCTCCCGCCGGATACTTACCGATTATCCCGATACCGTTATCGCCCTGACCGGAACACCCGCTGAAAAAGAGGGACTTCAGGCGATTCCGGATGCTCTTAAGCATGAGCGAATCGTCAATCTGGCGGGACAAACCGCTTTTTCCGAGCTGACGGCACTCTATGAAATCAGCGAGTTTATGGTCACGAACGATTCAGGGCCCGGACACTTCTCCGCCGTTACGTCGATGCCATCTTTTGTTCTTTTCGGTCCGGAAACCCCGAAACTCTACGGTTCGTTAGGTATCACTACTCCGATCTATGCCGGACTGGCCTGTTCGCCCTGCGTTGCCGCGACCAATCATCGAAAAACTCCCTGTGATGATAATCTCTGCATGCAGGCCATCTCGGTTGAGCACGTATATAAGATTCTAAAACCCTCGTTAGAGAGCAGCAGGTTTTGCAGATGAAACTTATTCATAGCCAATACCGACAACTGTTCTGGGTATTGGGAGCGTTTACACTCGTCCGCCTTGCCGTCGCACCGTTTTTCGGCTTCGGGGTGGATGAAGCACACTACCTCCTCTACGGCTACCATCTCGACTGGTCGTATGTCGATCACCCTCCGCTGGTCGGATGGATACATGCATTTGTCCTCTTTTGCACGAAAGGGGGAGAGTTTTTTTCCCGTATTCCCGCAATCGCACTGATGATTGTCACTTCCGCAGGAGCGTACCGTTTCCTCCTAAGTGCGGGTGCCGATCATCACCAAGCCCTATGGGGAATCACCGCCCTGAACGCCTCATTTATGTTCGGTGCGTTGGGATTGATGCTGTTGCCGGAGAATCTTCTGATGGCACTCCTATTCCCGCTGATGGAGAGTGTATTACGAATTGAGCGTACGGGAAAAGCCCGGGACTTTGTCCTTCTCGGTATCCTATTAGGGGCACTCGGGTTGAGCAAGTATACGGCGATCCTTTTCATCCCGGCAATATTGGGATATTTTTTAGCTAAACGCCGATTCGATCTTTTTGCCAATCCGCGTATTTTACTCAGCGTGTCGGTTGCCCTCATCATGATTTCCCCTGTTATCCTCTGGAATCAGCAGCATGACTGGATCAGCTTTCTCTACCAATCCGAACACGTCGCCGGAGGAACGGCAATCGCTCTAAAACCGTTTTTTAAATCCCTTGCGGGGCAGATTGGAGCCTATAACCCGCTGTTATATGTCATCGCATTGTTCGGATGGATAGGTGCATTTCGTTCCTCGGACGATACCGTCCGTCTTGCATTGTGGATCGGAACGACGATCGCCCTCTTTTTCCTCGTCTCTTCCTTTTTGAAGCCGGTTCTTCCTCATTGGCCTGCCCTTTTTTATCTTCTCTTTATTCCGCTTGGAACCGTTATGCTGTTACGGCGCGGATGGGATAAAACGGTAAAATGGGTTATCCTTTTTTCAGCTCTGCTTTCACTTCTGATTCATGCCGAACTCGTTTTTAAATGGGGACACTTTCCCGATTACAAATCGCCGTTTCGCGATATCTACGGCTACGATCGCATTGCCGGAGAAGCGGATGCTTTATTTCGTGGGATTCCGAGCACCAAAAAAGCGCTCGCCGTTACCAACTGGACGTACGGAAGCCGTATCCTTTATTACACGCGTCCTTATGGGGAAAAGGTCTTTACGCTGGATACGAAAAACCGCCAATTTTCCCTTTGGGAAGCAGAAAGCCCCGTTGGATACGATCTGCTTATCATTACATCGCACTTTACCGCTGATGCCGCATCTGCGGTAGTGTGTACGGAATATGTCCCATTAGGAAACTCCGTCATAACCCTGGGAGGGGGGATCGTCGATACGTTCACCTACACCCTATGCCGCGATTATCGGGGAGAACGATGAAAACGACCCTGATTATCGAAAGAGAACTGGTAATTTCACTCTCCTTGTTTTTGTGTTTCAGCGCCTTCTTGTCGTATCTGTATCTGGATAAAAGCTTGGCGTTGTACTGCCATCAGATACACTCTTTATGGGTCAAAAAACTCTTTTTCCTCCTAACCCAGATAGGAGATTCAAAATACACGCTGATACCGTTGGCGATTTTTTACCTCATCTACCGAAAATTTAATACACTCATAGCACGCAAACTGCTCTATCTTTTCAGCGTCGTCGCATTCAGCGGCATCCTTGTCGATATCATCAAAGTGATTGTCGCACGAATGCGTCCGAAAATGCTTTTTTTATACGACCAATACGAGTTCGTCTGGTTCAAAACAGGCTCGTCGTTCAACTCATTTCCCTCAGGTCACAGTGCCACCGCTTTTTCATTTTTCGTTGCACTGAGCCTTCTGTATCCGAAGTACCGCTACCTCTTTTTCGCATTGGCTGCCCTAGTCGTATCGAGCAGAGTTGTACTCAGTGCCCATTATCTTAGCGATGTTCTGATCGGAAGCTTGATCGGGGGTTTAAGCGCTCTGTGGATTCACCGAAAAATGAACCCCTTATGGCGCTATCTCAAGACAAAATACTAATTATCAGCCCATTGCGGCATCAAATTGATTAACCTTTTCCATTGCCGCGGCGATGATCGGCTCCAACTGAGCATACACAAGATCATGACGGGATAAAAATGCTTCGATCGCGTCGCTGTCAAGTATTTCGATCGAACGTACCATTGTCAAAAGCTCTCCGTAAAAACCGTCCCCTTCGAAACAGGCTCTCTCGATTTCAGGAGCGACGTTCAACCGCCGCAGCGCTTCGCGATGGGGAATATTGAACAAAAGATGGATCAAAGAGAGCATTCCGACGAAATACGCGGTCGCATGCTGAGACTTCGTCGCCTTCGGAACTACAAGCTCGAGCAGTTTTACCATCAGCTCCGTTCGATTCACCACCATTAAGAGAAGCGGAGCCGTATTCTGATCCGACTCCTGTGCTTCGGAGTACATCAGCAGCATAACCCAGTTTGCAAGAGGTTCACGCCCCAAAAGAGTCAAAACATGGCGGATAGAAGAGACAGGATTACGCAGAGAAAATACCGCCGAGTTCATAAACCGCAGCAGCTTGAGACTGACGGTGTGGTTAAGTTCAAAGGCTTTCACCAATTCATCGATAGAGACGTCGCGCTGAAGCATATTCCACAAAGATATGACGGCTTCGTGATTCAAAGCAAACGAGGCGTTCTCTAAAATTTTGGGTTTGGAGATGAAAAAACCCTGAAAATAATCGAACCCTTTGGCGACGCATTCGGCATGGATATCATGCGATTCGATTTTCGAACCGACTACTTTTATGCCTTGCCGCTGAAACGCCTCTATATCGCTGCGTTTGATCCGTCCGCTGCGGGAAATATCGACTTTGACATATTTTATATGAGGAAAAACAGGAGCAAACTTCTCCATATTCTCAGGGGTAAACGCAAAATCGTTCAAACCGAATTCATATCCGAGTGCTGAAAACTTTTGAATTTTTTCATTTAGAGTTTCGTTAACGTCAGTCTCTTCCAGCAGAACGTATACCACCTTCTCTTTCGGAAGCAGATTAACCAGTTCATCGCGGATGAATCGATGATCGGCACGGACGAATCCGATCCGTTTGCCGAGTATACGGTCAAGGCCGAAAGTGCCGTGCAGACTGTTGACCAAAAGCTCCGTCGCAAATTCGTTCCCGTGTTTCGGAGAGTGAAACAGATCATACGCGATCAGTCCTCCACGCTGATTGACAATAGGTTGACGTCCGATATAGTTGCTTCCCATGTCTCCTCCCGCTAACAGATTAATGACGGTGCAGGTTCATAAAAATAATACCCCTGCGACGCATCGATACCGATCTCTTTGACCTGATGATAGATCGCCTCGTTGGCAACGAATTCGGCAACGACACTCATCCCCATTTCATGTGCGAATTCACAAATATGTTTGACGAAAATTTGAGCATTGCGATCGTGCGGAAGATTTTTGATCAATGTCCCGTCGATTTTCAGCGTATCGATATTCAACTTCAGTAAATGATCGAAATTCGAATACCCCGAACCGAAATCATCAATCGCAAAACGGCATCCGATCGCCTTAAAACGATCGATAAACGCACTGACATCCGAATAATTCTCGATCCCTTCACTCTCTAAAATCTCAAAAATCATCAATTTTCCCATCCGATGCTCCACGATAGCATCTTCCAGATAATCGGATAATTCCGGATTGATGAGATCTTGTGTCGAAAGATTAAGACTCACCGGAACGGAAGATGTTTTAAACGTCTCGATCACCCTGTCAACCATCATTTTGGTCAATTCCGGATAGAGTTTCGTTTTTTTGGCAATTTCTAAAAAGGCATACGGAGAGACGACCGTTCCGTCATGCTCGATCAGTCGGATCAATGCCTCGTACTTAATGATCTCCCCTGTAGCGTTATCGACAATCGGCTGAAAATAGGGGATAATGCGGGTCTCTTCGATAGCATCTTTGATCCGCTTATACCATGCGATATTAATCTCCTGTTCATGTTTCGAAGAGACCGAAAAAATCTCCAGCTCATGCCGCTGGCGTTTCGCCAGTTTTAACGCTGCAGTCGCATGTTCCATAACGCGATCGCTGATCGGTGCAACACCGACGGTGACGGTGAGAACGATCTCTATCCCCTCAATCACAAAAGACTCTTTTTGTGTCAAAACGATAATCTCTTTTAAAAAGGTGATAAAAAAATCCAAATCGATACAATTTTTATGAATCAATCCATATTCGTCGCTTCCCATTTTATACAGAGCAATTTCCGGCTTCGATACTATTTTTTGGCTCAGCCAATGCCCGTATCCTGCCAGAATAGCATCTCCGATCGCTATCCCGTATACTTCGTTGATATCACTGAAACGGTCGATATTGATAATGGCTAAAGCGCATACTTTCTCTTCGCTCAACGCTTCGACCAGAGAAAAACGGTTTGGCAGATTACTGATTGCATCCGTCGTTAGATGATATTTGAGCTGTTCACGCTGTCGAAACGATTCAACGGCAAATCCGATATCGGCCGCCAGCTCTTCGAGCATTGCCACCTCTTTGGTCTCAAAACCTTCGGAATGTTTTGAATAAAGGGTCACCACTCCAATAGGAGGTTTATTGATACCGCTGACCATAGGGATCGAAATCATCGATCCGAATTGCCCTTTTTCGGCGATAAAATGCCATGCTCCGAACGATTTTTCATGTTCGAGATGTTCGATAACTACCGTCGTATTTTCCCGTACCGCTTTGACGGAGGGATCGGAAAACGCATCGTTTAACGATATCTTGATTTCGGGGTGCAGATAGCCTGTTATGTCATACGAATAGGCCTGAATAACAAGATTTTCATCCTCTTTAAGCGCCATCCAGCATAACTCATATCCGGGGTGTTCCGCCAGCCGTTTGCACGAATGGTTCAAAAGGTCCCGTCCCGTCTCTGCCGTGATCAAAAACTGATTGATATCGGCAACGGTACGAAGAATACTGTCCAAATATCGGAGTTTTTCCAATGCATCGCTCAACTCGTCTTGTTGGACCCGCATCGAGTGAAACGAATCGGATATGGTCTCGTTCAAAATCGCGATTTCATCAATAACGTACGGATTTTTTTCTATCTCCCTACTCTGCGCACCCAAGGTCACCGTTTCCAAAGGTCTGATAATCCATCGCCGGACACCGCCGAATACCGTCACGGCAAAAATACCCAAAACCAAAAACAGCGCCGTTCCGTAAAAAACAGCGATCTCGTTAAAACGTTCGAATACAAACGCTTTATTCAGGTCGATTAACAAAAATGCCGTCTTTTTTTCAGCACCGACGAAATAAGGGAGTTCGCTTGAATAATGTAGATGCTCGTGAGAAATCAATCCTTGATAGATGTGCGATATCGGCTCGTATTCCCCTTCGATCAACTTTCCGCTCATTGCTCTGGAAGAAGAGACAGCGATACTTTTGCCGTCTAGCGAAAGAGAAAGCGTCGCAATCGCATTGTCGATCGTACTGGCTTTATCTAAAAGCGTCTGTATATTCTCGATCCGTTCTTGCTGCAATGTCGCTTGAATATCCCCCTCAAGGCGAAAAACGCTCTGGTTGATCCCATCTGAAAGATAGTGCAACGTCCCGACCCGCTCGACATAATAAAATCCACCCGACAATACGACAAGGATAATAAAAAAAATACTCAGTCCCCACAATGAAAAACGTTGTATCTTCACGGCAGCAACTTATCCGTACCGACTTTTTGTTTGCGCAGATGTTCGATAATATCGTTTCTTTGTCCCTCATAAAGCCACTCTATTTGCGAAACGCTGTGCATGAACTCTTCATAACTTTGCCCCTCCAAATACCCCTTTACCGTTTGGTAATACTCGTGAGGGTCACTTTTGAGCCTTTCGACACTTACCTGAAAAAGCTCTTTTAAATGTCGAAACTCTTTTTCTCTCCCCTCAATGACCGCCTCATCCATGTATAGAGCATCGATCACGAAAAACGTCTTCATTGTCCGCGTTGACGCCAACGGGACAAATCCTTTAGCGTATAGTTTGGAAATGTAAGGCTCGTATGAAATAATTACAATCGGTTTTTGAGAAGGTTGCAGCGTCACGATGCTTTTCTGGGAAGCATCTATTTTGTGAAAATGATCTCGATTTAATCCGTTTTCACGGAGAAATGCTTCAAAAAAATCCTCATTCAGCGATTCCCTCTCGAGATATACATCAACAGGTTCTTTCGAATCCCGTATCTCTTGCAATGAACGGTTCGATACGATCGCATCCGCGCCGTTGGATCGGTCGATCAAAAAAACCGGTTTGATCGTATCGTGATTTTTGAAATGGAACAGTTCATACTGCGTCGCCGTAAACCCTTGCGTAAATCCCCGTTCGTACAGGCGCGCATTATCGGTCAAATCGACCAGCCACATAAACTGAAAAGGGGTCTTCTCCAACCACCCTTTTTCCTGCGCGTAGATAAAAGGGGTAAAACCGACCCACGGATTGGTCGAAATATGGATTTTGGAAGCTTCGTTAGGACGGTTGACATAATAATACAGCACGGCAACTGCGGCAACCAGCAGCACCAATACAAAACTCAAAACACGAGCTTTCTTCACATTTTTCTCCGCCAAAATATTACTCATAGTAACACACTATTCTTTATAAAATCTCAAAACCCTTTAATGGAACCGAACACGGGGGAAAAATTCTGTTTCAACCCCCATAATGCTACAATTGCGACAAAAAATTTTAGACTAGGATAATTATAATGCGTTTTTGGATCGTTTGTTTTATCAGTATCGTTGCGTTATGGGGTGCTGAGGGGTATAACGGCAAAAGCCTTATACTGACACTCCCATCCCCTTCGGGAGTAGTCGTAACGGCGGATAAAAATATCAGCGTCCTCTCCCACCCTCTAGACAAAATGAAAGGGATCGCCATTATCCCGATCGATTATTACGCTCCTGAAAGCGAGCAAAATCTCACCTGGATCGCTCCTGGGCAGGAGATGAATATCACGCTCGATATCCACAGCGCTACCTACCCGACAGAAGTCCTCAACGTTGATCCGTCCAAAGTCACTCCGCCGCCTGAAGTTTTAGAGCGTATCGAGCTCGAACGGACACAAGCATACGCCATCTATAACCATTTTACCCCTATCCGTTATTGGAACAAGCCCTTTATCCGCCCCATCGACTCTATCACGACCAGCGCCTACGGTTCTGCACGTACCTATAACGATACCCTCAAAAGCTATCACGGAGGAATCGATTTTCGAGCCCTCACTCCGACTCCGATCCAAGCCGCCAATGACGGTATCGTCGTTTTGGCACAGGAACGTTATTATTCGGGTGGGACCATTATTATCGATCACGGCGAAGGTCTCTACAGTTGCTATTTTCATCTCAGCCGATTTGACGTCAAGGTCGGTGACTACGTCACACAAGGGCAAGCTATCGCTCTTAGCGGAGCGAGCGGCAGGATTACGGGACCGCATTTGCATTTTGGAATAATGGTCCACGGAGTACAGACCGATCCTCTGGATTTGATGGAACAAATCGATCACCTGTTCGTGACGCAAAAGGAGCAATAAATGCGGCGATATCTCCTCTTAGCCCCTCTTATCGCCCTTCAACTTAGCGCTTTTTCGACGACCAATATCCAATATCTCTACGGAAATTTCGAAGGTCCTACGTTTCTTGATACCCAAAGCGGTCCGAAGCATACGATTACAATGGAACATTACCGGACATGGGATTATGGGGATATTTTTACCTTTTTCGACTATGTTTACGCAAAAGACGGTTTGCGATTTACCGATAAAAAACATGATTTGTACGGAGAGTTTTCACCGCGTATCAGCCTCAATAAACTCACATCCCTTCCGACATCTTCGGGTTTGATTAAAGAATACTACCTAGCCTACCAATATAACCGCTCAGAAACCTATATCGCGAACCTTTACGGTATCGGAAGCGACTTAAATATTCCGGGTTTTCAGGTATTCGGCCTCAATTTCTATCGCAAAATCCAAAACATTGGAAAAGACACGTATCAACTCTCAGGCAATTATTATGCTTCAATCACCGAGCAATGGCATTTTGAGGGATTCACCGATTGGACAACCGAAGATTTTTTAAGCCAAAATCAGTTGTTGTTTAATATCGGATCGTATATACAGATCCATGAGGGAAAACTCGATATCGGAACAGAGTGGCATTATTATCACGAAAACAACGGTCACACCGATAACAATGTTTTTCAGGCAATGATCAAATATACGTGGTGATTTAGTCTTTTTTCATAGCGACCCATACGAAACCGCCGACGCTGACACTGACAAAAACCGCTAAAAAAATAACTTGAAACCAATCCGATCCGGACATCGTATTTCCTTTGAAGAGGGCATTTAAAAGAGGGGAAAGTACAACGTCACGTTGCACGGTGACAGTATACCCCTATGCGGTAAACCGCGATTCCTTTTCCTGTTAATTTTCTTGCAGGTTCTTCTCTTTGAGCTGTCCGCATGCGGCACTGATATCCAGCCCTTTAGAGTCGCGGATTGTACACAGAACGCCATGCTTTATCAGATACTCCTGAAATTTCACCATATCATCGCGCTGAGGACGTTGATAATCACTCCCCGGATAGGGATTAAAATAAATCAAATTGACCTTGGCCTTAATACCGTGCAACAGTTTGACCAGCTTTTTCGCCGAGGTTAGATCGTCGTTTTTATTTTTAATCACCAGATATTCGAACATCACCCGTTTACGGGTATCGATCGGAAACCGCTTAACCGCTTCGATGATCGAAGCGATATTATAGGCTTTGTTCATCGGGATCAGTTCGGTGCGGAGTTCATCATCGACGGCATGCAAGCTAATCGCGATGTGAACCCCCAAATCCATCTCTCCGAGTTTATCGATCTTGGTACTCAAACCGCTGGTCGATACCGTTTGCCGTTTTCCTGAAATCGACAATCCCTCTTCGTCTTTGAGGATCGTAATCGCTTTGGCAAGATTGTCCAGATTATCCAGCGGTTCCCCCATCCCCATATAAACGATGTTGAGGCGGCGATGCGCCGCGAGGCCGTTATCCATTTTGACTGCCAATACTTGCGCGACGATTTCGCCCGCATTCAGATCACGGGTAAAACCCCCTTTGGCGGTCAGACAAAACGAACATCCGACTTTACACCCTACCTGTGTCGATACGCACACGGTAAATCGTGCTTCGTTTTCGATATTTCCCTCTTCGTCGATACTTTCGTCTTTCATTTTAAGCCATACCGTCTCAACGGTTTTGCCGTCACTCAGTTCAAACAGATATTTGATCGTTCCGTCCGTCGAACACTCTTTTCGGGCGATTTTCAGAGGCATGATCTCGTACGTTTGGGCCAGTTCTTCGCGCATCGCCTTAGGAAGATTCGCCATAGTCTCAAAACTCATAGCGTATTGGTGATAGATCCATCCCCATATCTGCTTTGCGCGAAACGAAGGTTTCACCATTGCGGAGAGTTCAGCCTTGGTGTAATCCAAAATGCATTTTTTATCCACGAATCATCCCTTTTTCCACGAGGCGTTCACGCAATAACACTTTGGCAAAACCGTGATTGGCGATAAAGTCACGGTGGGCATTGGCATCGCAGTAGTTTGTGATACAAAATAACCCTCCGGCGGGAATGCCGAAAATCTGTGCCACCCGCATAACACTGAAAAACTCCATATTCTCGATTCCCATCCCCAAGCCTCGCATTTGCTCCATCGCACGCTCACAGGTCGTAATGTAGTTAGAACAGTTGACAATAACATCTTTCACATTTTCGGTTTGAGCTGAAACAACGTTGTCTATAGGGGTATACGCCTTTTCATCCAAAAATCCTAACTCGATGTTAGCAGCCGTTTTAGATTCGATCAGGTCATGTATTTTGTGATCACCGTAACTTCCGGCACTCCCGACGAAGAGAAGAAATTCGGGTTTATGGACCAAACAATCGCGCGTCAGATTGATGGCACTGTCGATCAGTCCCACCCCGATCGGTGTCGCAAAATCAAACGTTTCGTTATTGCCGGCACAAAGAATCATCGCAGACCTTTAAAATAAAATACAAAGTTCATATCATTTTTTCAATATAAGATTCACTCGCATTAACCAAATCTCTGAGAAATCGAATAGTTTTTTCCAATTCATCTCTTTTGACTAAATGTGGACTTGCTATACCATTGTCAATAGGTTTAGATCTATGCACAGCTTCACCTCTTTTAATGATCCATTTATTGAGCAAATCTTTTGCTTTTTTTGAATCTGTATTATTCCACTCCCAGCCTTCCGTAATATCAATCCCTAGATAATCTTTAAATAGTTGCTTTGTTTTATCAGCATTTGGATTATTAAATCGTTTGATATCTGATTCAAATCTATCCATAATAAAATTACCTGCATAACTTCCACGAATAGCACTTATCCGATTTCCTAAAGCTTCTCTGACTCTGTCTTCAACATATGTTTCCCAAGCGGTTAAAGCCATAACCAATCCAGCTCTTTTCAACACTTCAGCATTAGGTGGAGGAGGATTTGAATTCATTTTATCAAAATGTTCTAAAAGTTCTTCAGCATCTTTAATACCGTATTCAAATGATTCTTTAGCAAGAGACATTAACTTTCCTTAGTAAGTTTAAAAATAAATAGTTATTCTTCAATTTTAGATTGATCCAATATCGTCATGGTTACGCTTAATAAACCATCTATCTCATTCGCACAAATCTCATAAATCGTTTCGGCATCGAGGTCGAAATAGTGATGCGATAAAATATCTCTAACCCCTTTGACCTGTCTCCACGGGATTTGGGGATATTTTTCCAAAAGCTGAAAATCGGTGAGTTTATCGACGTTTTTAAACCCCTCCCCGATAGCGATCAGGCGCATCGAAATACTGTCGAGTTTTTCAAGCCCCCGTTCGTCTTTGAGAAAATCATCAGCCGTTTTGATGTTTTGAAATCGTTGTTGGATTAATTTTAAAGAGCTAATAATATCTTCGAGGGTAGAGCGCAGTATCAAAAGGCGATCATTGAGCATAGATCACATCTCTTTTGATCATCTCCAAAAAGAGAGGCTTCATATGTTTGTGTTCACGTACAATATCCACTTTTTTGTGCAGATCATTTTCGATCTGCTCTTTAATCGCGACCATGTCAAATAATGAGGGCTTCATTTTGACAAAAATATCGATGTCGCTGTTCTCTTTAGCTTCATCTCGTGCGTAACTTCCAAACAATCCGATTTGTTCGACATCGTATTTGCTTTTGAACTCTTGCAAATGTTGTAAAAGGTAGTCTAAAATATCTGACTTTTTAATATTCGTCGTCATAATATCCTCCTTTTTTTCATAACTTTTATAAGGTCAATTATAGCACATTGAAAACTTAGAGCCGTACCGGAATCCCGTTAGCGGACAGGTAGCGTTTGAGATCCATAATATCGATCTCTTTATAGTGAAAGATACTTGCCGCCAGTGCCGCATCGGCACCGTGCTCGAATGCCTCTTTGATATGTTCCATCGTCCCCGCGCCGCCGCTGGCAATCACAGGAACGTTCACCGCACGGCTGATCTGCTCGGTGATGGAAAGATCAAATCCCGCTTTCGTACCGTCGGCATCCATTGACGTGAGCAAAATTTCTCCCGCCCCGCGATCTACAACCTCTTTTGCCCATTCGAGTGCATTGATCCCTGTATCGACACGACCGCCGTTAAGATAAACGTTATATTGATCCCCGGTACGCTTCACATCGATGGCGACGACGATGCATTGTGCTCCGAACCGCTTTGCCCCTTCGTCGATCAACTCGGGGCGCTTGATTGCGGCGGAGTTGACGCTTACTTTATCGCATCCGACAGCCAAAAGCCGGTAAATATCATCGAGTTTACGGATACCGCCGCCCACCGTAAGGGGGATAAATACTTCCTTTGCTACCTGTTCCACGATATGGACGATCGTATCGCGCTCTTCATGAGAAGCGGTAATATCGAGGAATGTCAGCTCATCCGCACCTTCTTCGTTATAGCGTTTTGCCACTTCAACCGGATCACCCGCATCTTTGAGACCAACGAAATTGACCCCTTTGACTACGCGCCCGTCTTTGACATCCAGACACGGAATGATCCGTTTTGCAAAATATTCCATCTATCGACCTTGCCATATGATAAAGGAAGTATAACTTCCATTACCAAAAGTAACGATAAAGACTTAGAGTTGACAACCTTCATTTAATTCGTTTGCAATTGAGCGTTTTTGTGATTTAATAGGATATTAACACTTTATCGGGTACAATCCTTGCAATGCAAAAAGACCGTGCCGCTATAGCCAAGAAAAAATTTGGCCAAAACTTTTTACGAGATGAGACCGTTTTAGCGCAAATCATCCAATCGATGCCCGATACGCCTTACCGTATCGCAGAAATCGGGCCTGGATTAGGTGATTTAACTAAGTATTTAGTTGATGTCAAAAGTGTCACCGCTTTTGAGGTCGATACCGACTTGTGCAAGCATTTGGAGCACCATTTTGCCGATGCCATCGCTACCGATGCCCTGACCCTCCGCTGCGGAGATGTACTGGAGCATTGGAAGAGTGAGCTTTTGGATGAACCGTACGATCTAGTGGCGAATCTTCCCTACTACATCGCGACCAACATCATCCTCAAAGCCCTCGCCGATCCGGCGTGCCGCAATCTGCTTGTCATGATACAGCGTGAAGTTGCTGAGAAATTCTCAGCCTCACCTGGTGAGAGAGCTTTTGGAGCGCTCAGCGTTATTACGCAGAGTGTAGGGAATGCCGAGATCGTGATACACGTTCCGCCAAGCGCATTCGAACCTGCTCCCAAAGTCGATTCTGCCGTACTGCTCATTTCTAAAACGGCAAATCGTAATGATGAAGGGTTTGAAGATTTTTTACGAACGGCCTTTACACAGCCGCGAAAAACCCTTCACAAAAATCTCACTGCACGCTATGATGGGACATCTTTAGCCGAAGCGTTTGAAACGCTCGCTATGGACCGTTCCATCCGACCTCATCAGCTTAGCACCTCCGACTATCACCGGCTTTACACCCTTATACACTAAATTTTCAGGGTCATTAAAGCATTCGAAATTACACCATTTTGCGCTTTATGCGCGTCTACAAGGAATTATAATGTCTGATGAACAAACAGAATCTCAAACACAACCTCAAGGGGAAAACCGTCAACGCCGAAACAATCGACGCCCGTTTCGCAGCCGAAACAACAACCGTCCTGAAGGCTCAGAAGGTAACAGCGGAGAGAATCAAACAGGAGAAAACCGTCCGCCTCGCAACGATAACCGCCCTCCGCGTAATGACAACCGTCCGCCTCGCAACGATAACCGCCCTCCG
>Ga0172377_10000393_pt1 | contig 40910 bp, 38 predicted proteins | sample Pumphouse3metaG_FD_119749 | JGI IMG/M metagenome (GOLD analysis project Ga0172377, IMG submission 119749) | Leachate microbial communities from a municipal landfill in Southern Ontario, Canada - Pumphouse #3 metaG | ecosystem: Engineered > Solid waste > Landfill > Unclassified | place: Canada... | reverse complement strand
GGCAGAATATGTGGATAACTGAGCTTTTTCAGGGTTCATGTTGAGAAATTATGAAAAAATTGTGGATAACTACAAAGTAGATCCTGGAAAGCTGGACACTTTGGTATTACGCAAAGGTCTTATTCAGTCCGGCTTTGTCCCAAGCCAACAAGCCTGGACGCCAAAAAAGTCCCGGCTTGCGCCGGGACTTTGTTTCAATGCGAAATTCAGTTTACTTGATGATGACCATCTTTTCGGTCGCGTTCGCGGAAGGAGTGCTCAGCTTGTAGAGGTAGATACCGCTGCTGCAGGCCGCTCCCTTGCTGTCCGTGCCGTTCCAGGTGATGGTGTGGGACCCGGGGGTTACATCATAGACCTTCACGACTTTGCCCTGAAGGTTGTAGATGGTCACGGTGCCGGTTTCGCCATCTTTCAGCTCAACTTCGATGTTGGTGCTGGTGTTGGCCCGGAAGGGGTTCGGATAGGCTTTCTTGAGGGTGGTGACTTCCGGATAGACCGGAGGCACTTCGCCCTGGACGGTGATGCTGACAGGGCCGAAGAAGTCACTGGAGTTCGCTTCCACGCTTTCCAGCCAATAGAAATAGGTACTGCCGATCTCTACTTCATTATCCACCACGTTGTAGCTTTGTAGCTGCGATGTGTTATGGGCCAGGATCAGAGTTGGAGTGATCAGAACAGCATTGTTCTGCGAGGCACCGTCATTACGATACACCCGATAACCAAGCATATTCGTTTCGGTTTGCGTAACCCAATTGATCTGCACATCGTTCAATGCTGTAAGCGTGGCGGTGAAGCTGCTCAATTCAACTGGTACTACCTCGTCAAAGAGGTTCCAATTGAGCACGATGGAGTGGTTGTTGTTTTCGGTGAACCAATTCGATTGAACCTGAAACTGGACAGGCGGAGCCCAGAAATTTCCGGGAGGAGCAGGATCAATCGTCCACAATCCAGTCAGCATAGTAACGTCTGTGTTAGTAAATACGACCGGAGTGATACCATTTGTCATACCCATCGGATTACCATTCCGATACACCATGAATACCTGAGGTATATCATTGGTCCGAACACTTACGGTATAATCAATAGCATATACCCCAAACACCAGCGTTGCAATTACAGCTAATAATAAAAACTTCTTCATACCTTTTTCTCCTTTCAGGTTGCCTCTTGTAAGCCCAGACGCGAACAGCAACCCGTTTCTTTCCGCCTGGCTGACAGCATGCTGGTACAACGCATACTCTCGTTTTTACACAATATATAACTCAGCCCCGAGTTTCGGGACTGCTACCATCTGATACCAAGTTAAGCACACCAATAATTCGTGTCAAGATTTATTTTCACATTTTATGCTTATAGCTGTGGATTTTTTGCCATTCCGCTTCCAGAAATTCCGCTGCAGCAAGGCGCACAGCGTCATTCCTGCAATGAATGAACAGTACCGGCTGGCAGGGGCGGATCCGGCAAAATACTGAGGAAATAAGTTCAACGCGCAGAAGGCAAAAAAGCAGTTGACAGATCCGCCCCTGTAAAAATTCTGGCCTTTTACCGTATGACATTATCAAGGAGTAAGATAAATGAAACAGGGAATTCACCCCAAATATGAAGAGGCAACCGTGCGTTGCGCCTGCGGAAACGTTTTCAAGACCCGCTCCACCAAAGGCGACATGCAGGTGGATATCTGCAACGTCTGCCATCCTTTCTACACTGGCAAGCAGAAGATTATCGACACCGCCGGACGGGTGGAGAAATTCAACAAGAAATACAACCTGAAAGAAGAAAAGTAGCTCAGCTTTCCAAGACAGCCATTTCACTGCAGCCCCGGGCTTGGGAGATGGCTTTTTTTGTATCTCAGGGACAAGCTGCAAAATATGGGATCAGATAATGGAACCTAAAAAAGAGATCAGTGTTGGCGGCCAGGCCGTGATTGAAGGCGTGATGATGCGCGGTCCGGAATCTCTGGCCACTGCGATCCGCAGAAAAGACGGCACGATCGAGCTGTTCAAGCAAGCCTTTGCCAGCAAAGCGAAAAAAGGCACTTTCCTGGGCCTCCCCCTCATCCGGGGTTTTGTGTCCCTGATCGAGATGATGTTGATCGGCATGAAGACCATCACCCTCTCAGCGAACCGCGCGGAACTGGACATCAGGGCCGAGGCAGCGGCCCAGGGCAAACAGCAGAAGGATAAATCCAAAGCCGCGCAACAGGCTGAAAACCTGATCTCTTACGTGATCGCTTTCGGCCTGGCCTTTGTGCTTTTCGCCTGGCTGCCCTATCAGATAGGCGACTGGATCGGCCTTTCCAAGCAGAACTTCTATTTCAACCTCTTTGCCGGAAGCATCCGGATCGTGTTTTTCGTGCTCTACATCTGGCTCATCAGCCGGATGAAGGACATCCACCGTTTGTTTCAATACCACGGCGCGGAGCACAAGAACGTGAATGCCTACGAAAAGGAGACAGGCCTGGATATTGCCGCCATCCAGACCAATACCACCATCCATCCCCGTTGCGGGACCAGCTTCATGTTTTTTGTACTGCTGGTCTCGATTCTGATTTTTTCGGTCACCGATACGATCGTTTCGGCCTTCATACTCAAAGCCCAGGTACCCATCTACCTTCGCCTGGCCTACCACATCCTGCTGATACCGCTGGTCTCGGGAGTGAGCTATGAAATCCTCAAATTCAGCGGCAGGAACCTCAAACACCCGATCGTGAAGCTGCTCACCATACCCGGCATGGCCTTGCAACGCATCACCACGCAGCCCCCGGACGACCAGATGGTGGAAACCGCCCTGGTGGCGATGAAAGCCGCTTTGGATATGGATCTGGATGGGCACAACGTGAAGGTGATGCCAGGCTGATATGCTGCCCCGGGAAAAGCTGGAGGGACTGAAACAGGAACTGGCGGAGCTGCAGAACACGCTCACAGACACCTCTGTACTTAGCGACGCGCGCCGTTACAGGGATTTGATGCGCCGTAACAAAGAGCTAACCGCTATCTGCGGCGAATGGGACCGCTTCCTCCATCTGGAATGCCAGATCCACGGCGTGGAGCATTTGATCAGGACCGAAACCGATCCCGAAATGGCCGACATGGCCCGCCAGGAGATGGAAGACCTGCAAGCGCGGGTCCAGGAAAGCCAGCAGAGGCTGCGCGAACTGCTGATCCCCAACGACCCCAACAACAGCAAGAACGCCATCGTGGAGATCCGCGCCGGCACCGGCGGCGAGGAAGCCGCGCTGTTTGTGGCCGACCTTTACCGCATGTACAGCTATTATGCCGAACAAAAAGGCTGGAAACACCAGCTGCTGGACCTCAATGAAACTGGCCTGGGGGGTTACAAGGAGATCGTTTTCATGCTCAGCGGCGAGGAAGCCTATGGCCTGATGCGCTTTGAAAGCGGGGTCCACCGGGTTCAGAGGATCCCCGTCACCGAGTCCGGAGGCCGCATCCACACCTCGGCTGTAAGCGTGGCGGTGCTGCCCGAAGCAGAGGACATCGACATAGATATCGCTGAAAGCGACCTGCGCGTTGACGTTTACCGCAGCTCCGGCCACGGCGGCCAGAGCGTGAACACCACTGATTCTGCGGTTCGCATCACCCATCTGCCCTCCGGGATAGTGGTCACCTGCCAGGACGAAAAATCCCAGCTCAAAAACAAAGCCAAAGCGATGAAAGTGCTGCGTTCCAGACTTCTGGACGCGGAGATCAGCAAACAGGAACAGGAGATAGCCCGTTCGCGCAAAGCGCAGGTGAGCACCGGCGACCGCTCTGCGAAGATCCGCACCTACAATTTTCCCCAATCCCGGGTCACCGACCACAGAATAAACTTGACAAGCTACAACCTGGATTCTTTTTTGGCTGGCAATATAGACGAGTTCATCCAGGCACTGCGGATCGCCTGGCGCAATGAAAAGGTAAATGAATAACTTATCTGTGGTTCAAATAATCATCTGGGTTGTGGTTTTCCTGGCCCTGCTGGCTTTGTCGTTTTTGTTTGCCGGATTCGAGACCGGCATCATCTCCATCGATCTGATGGAGCTGGAAAGAAAAGCCAGGAAAAGCCGGACCGCGGCCAAATTCCTTTCCGGAGTTCGCCAACCGGATAAATGGCTGGGCACCACTCTGCTGGGAAACAACATCATCAACGTGCTGATGGCCACCCTTGCCACCTATATTGTGCATGAAACCGGCATCTTCAACGCGGAATACACCTCCCTGGTGGTGGGCGCTGTGGTTCTGGTCTTTGGCGAAGTGGTTCCCAAAGCGCTGTTCCGGGACAAAGCCGACACCATGGTTCCGGCCTTCTTTTCCACCATGCGCTTTTTCTACCTTCTGCTGAAACCGCTGGTGCTGGGTGTTTCCTGGCTTAACTCCCGGCTGCGGAAATGGCTGAAGATCACCGAGGGCAACAGTTTCAACTATCTCACCAAGGATGATCTCACCTACCTCCTTTCACTCACTGAAACCGACGAAGCGGACGAACCGCAGATGGAGATGATCGAGGACGCCCTGGATTTCACGGAGCAAATGGCCCGCAACGTGATGGTCCCACGCACCGAACTGGTCGCCATCCCGGAAACGGCCACCGTGGCCGAGGCCATCCAGATCGCCCGGGAAGAAGGCTTCACCCGCTATCCGGTTTATGGCAAGGATCTGGACGACATCAAGGGGATCCTGATCATCTACGATGTGCTCAAACGTGAATACACACCGGACACCCTGGTGAACAAGCTGGTCCACCAGCCCTTTTTCACTCCCGAAAACACCGATCTGGACGTTCTGCTCCGGGAAATGCAGCAGCACCACCGCAGCATCGCCATCGTCGTGGATTCCTATGGCGGCACTTCCGGGATCGTGACCATGGAAGATATTCTGGAAGAGATCTTTGGCGATATCGCCGATGAATATGACGAAGCGGAGGATATCCCGGACGTGGAACAGCTTTCTCCGAATACCTGGCTGGTCCAGGCCGACACCGAGATCGACAAGCTGGCCGACGAACACGGGATCGAACTTCCCGAGGGAGATTACGAAACCGTCGCCGGGCTGATCCTGGACCGGCTGGCCCGCATCCCGCATCAGGGCCAGATAGTTAGTGTTGGCGAATACCGGGTGCAGGTGCTGCAAGCCACGGACAAGAAAATTATCAAGGTCAAGATACATAAGACCGGTTCAAGAGGTGAATCATGAAACTGATGGAATGCGTACCCAATTTTAGTGAAGGCAGGGACCACGCGGTTCTGGACGCCATCGCTGCCGCCATGCGCTCTGTGAAGAATGCCGTATTGCTCGATGTTGATCCCGGCGCGGATACCAATCGCACCGTTTTCACTCTCGCCGGAGAGCCGGAAGCGGTTGTGGAAGCGGCTTTTCAGGCCATTAAAAAGGCCGCTGAACTGATTGACATGAGCAAACACCACGGCGCCCATCCCCGCATGGGGGCAACCGACGTCTGCCCCTTTATTCCCATCTCCGGCATGACCATGGAGGAATGCGCTGAATACGCCCGCAAATTGGGAAAAAGGGTCGGCGACGAACTGGGTATCCCGGTCTATCTGTATGAGAACGCGGCTTCCAAAGAGGAATGGCAAAACCTTGCCCACGTTCGCTCCGGCGAATATGAAGCCTTGCCGGAAAAAGCCAAGGACCCGGCCTGGAAACCGGATTTCGGGCCCCAGGTCTTCAACGCCCGCTCCGGCGCCACCGCCATCAGCGCCCGCGAATTCCTGATCGCCTACAACATCAATCTGAACACCCGCGATAAAAAGAAAGCCCACGCCCTGGCCATCACCATCCGCGAAAGCGGCAAATCCGCCCGGGATAAAGCAGGCAAGCTGATCAGGGACGAGAACGGCAACAAAGTTGTCATTCCCGGCCTCTTCACCCACTGCAAGGCTGTGGGCTGGTACATCGACAGCTATGACCGTGCCCAGATCAGCATCAACCTCACCAACTACAAGATCACCCCTCCCCATCTGGTGCTGGAAAAGGTGCGCGAACTGGCCTCTGAAATGGGTATCCAGGTAACCGGCAGCGAACTGGTGGGGCTGATCCCCAAAGCCGCTCTGCTGGAGGCTGGTAAATACTATCTTCGCCGTCTGGGCGAAAGCACGGGCATCCCGGAGCGGATGATCATGGAAACCGCGATCCAGTCGATGGGCCTGGCGGAACTGGGACCCTTCGATCTGGACAAGAAAGTTATAGAATACGCCATTGCCCGCCCCGACAGCCTTTGCTCGCTGAGCCTGCAGGATTTTGCCGACCTTCTTTCCACCGATGCGCCCGCCCCCGGAGGAGGCAGTGTGGCCGCTCTCTGTGCCGCTCTTTCCGGAGCGCTTTCAGCGATGGTTGCCAACCTCACGGTGGATAAAAAGGGCTATGAATCCGTGCAGGACAAGGTGCGCGAACTGGCCCCGCGCGGCCAGGAGATCAAGCTTCAGGCGCTGCAGTGCATCGACAGTGACACCGACGCTTTCAACGCCATGATGGAGGCCACCCGCCTGCCCAAAAAGACCGATGAGGAGATCGCCTTTCGCAATGCCGAGCTGGAAAAAACCACTCAGCAGGCCATCCTGGTGCCTCTCAGGACTTTGGAACTGGCCTGGGAAGCGATGCAGCTTGCAGACAAGGTGGCCGACGCCGGCAACGCCAACGCCCTTTCCGACGCTGGCGTGGCTGCCCTCACCGCCCTCAGCGCCGCCAAAGCAGCGGACTACAATATCCTGATCAACCTCTCCGGCAGTTCCAACGATGCTTTCAAGGCCGACATCAGATCCCGCGCCGCGGAACTGATCAACAAATGCCAGGAATTGGCCGGCGAGATCGAATCCAAGGTCCGAAACAGGATCTGATCTTGGCCTTAACGCCCGCTCCGTCTGCCCCCGCGGCGAAATACGACAACTGCGCTGGTCCCGGCTGAATCACCGATGCTGGTAACCCTGTTTTCATTATACGGCGCTTTGGTGGTGCTGAATATCCTCGACGGTGTTTCCACCTGGATAGTGGTTCGCCCCAACCACTACCATCGGGAGCGTAACCCCCTGGCACGCTGGATTTTCACCAAGCTTGGCATCACCAAGGGGATCATCCTGTCAGAAACATTGTGGATCGGCTTTATCAGCGGGATCTTCTTTCTGCTGTTCCGCCATCCCTTCCTCAGCAGCGTTTTATTGATCCTGCTCTGCCTGGGAGTGCTGATCTTCCTTCAGGTGGTCAGCGGCAATTTCCGCGCCTGGCAAAAGATCCGGCAGCGGGAGGACCTGCTGGCAGCGAAACCACCCAACCAGGATAACGATGTTGAGCGTGCTTGAACGCATTCTGGATCAGGTTCTGGTTTTAGCGGGGCAGTTTGGGATCTTTGTGCTCCTCAATATCCTGGACGGCCATTCCACCTGGAAGGTAATCCGCCCCAATCATTTGCACCGGGAACGCAATCCCGTGGCCCGCTGGTTCTTTCGCAAACTCGGCCTGCCCCGGGGGATCGTGATCTTTAAAACCGTGCTGCTGCTGATTTTGGGCGGCGCCTTTGCCATTTACGCCAAAAAGGAGACTCGGATCATGAACATCACGCTGGGAGTGGCTAATCTGGTGTTCCTGGCCGTGGTGATCCACAACTACAGGGTTTATGAACGGGTGAAAGCCCACCGCGAAGTTACAAGGAAGTTCTTCTCATGAAACATACATATCTTTTACTGATCCTCTTCATCCTGGCCGTGCCCCTGGCCGCCCAGGTGAATGGAGACCTCCAATACATCGGCGACAAAGCCATTCTGCAGGTTTGGGGCAGCCACTACGAACGCGGCTATGCCCAGGGTTATCTGCTGGCCGGACCCACTCTTGATGTATTCGACGACTTTTTCTATTCCATGTTCGTATTTTCGGACCCCGTCCGCTACGCCTATCTCTGGAACTATTATCAGGACCATTTTGAAACCGATCCGCGCCTGGCCGAAGAGGCCCAGGGGTTGATCGCCGGTGTCGGGGCTGCCGGTTCGAGCCTTTATCACAACGGTTTACAGCGCGATATCACCTACGAAGATGTCTTGCTGGCCAATACTTTTCTGGATCTCCAGCACCTGCGCAATACCCTGGGGGATGAGGATGTGGATTTTGGCTGCGCCTCGCTGGCCAGCTGGGGGATCTCCACCCAGCAGGATTCTCTGCTGGCCGGATCTTCCGTGATCACGCGCTGGCTGGACTGGACCCTCTACGATTGCCTGGTCGACAATCCACTGCTGGTGGTTCACCATCCCTCCGAGCCGGATGAGCAAAAATGGCTTGCCATCACGGTCCCAGGCTGGTTGGGAGCGGCTTCCGCCATCTCCGAAACCGGGGCCTGGGCCTCCCTGAACGTGGGCAGCGACCACTCTGTGGTCAACCAAACCGGTCTCGATCCCATTTTCTTCGACATCCGCCGGAGCCTGGAAAGGGTGGATTACAATGGGGACGGAGCTTCCAACGCCCTGGACGTCGCTGCCGCCATCCAGGCCGGGAACAACCTAACCGGCACCATCATCCACACCCTCAGCGAAAGCGCCGGGCAGACCGTCTCGATCGCCATCGAAAACAACAACATGGGCACAGCCCTGCGCTATTATGACGATCCCGACAGCGATCTGCCGGGACAAAACCTGGCCGCCACCAACCATTTCCGGCTGCTGACCTTTCCCTCCTGCTGCAGCCGCTACGCCAACATCCAGGATTCGCTGAATACAGATCACAACATCACGGCCAAACGCCAGTGGAGCCTGATGTCCGGCGCGGCGGGGCAGGATACCAATCTTTCGGCCATCCAGTACACACCCTCCACCGGTACCCTTTTGTGGGCAGGGGCTTCAATAACCCTTCCCGCCTATCAAAACCCCGCCATCTCCCTTTCCGTCCCGGTTTTATTCAATTTTTCCACCCCCGTGGCGGATGAAAACATCCCCGCGGCCCAGTTCAGCTTTTCCTGCCACCCCAATCCGCTCCCAGCGAACACGGCTTTGAAGCTGCAAAGCACGCAACCCCTCCAGATTTGCGCTCTGCACAATATCCGCGGGCAAAAGGTTTTTGAGCGCGATTTGTCCGGAAAAACCGAAGTTGAGATCTCTCTTGCACATCTGCCCGCCGGGGTCTATCTGCTCAGCCTGGAATCACGTTCCGGAATCCGTTCCCAGCGCAAACTGCTGATCTCACCCTGAGCCCTATCCCATTCACATCCCATACGCCTCCCGCTTAGTTCCCGCATCCGAGGCGGGAACTAAGCGGGAGGCGGATCAGGGGTGAACAGGCTGGGGCTAAGGGCGAAGTAACAGTTTTGGCCTTGTCCATCCTCAGGACAGGAGGCTGCGGTCATCATCAAATTTGGCCACAGGGAATGGGTGCAGGCTTGAGTATCATGAGTGGCGGAAAAGGGCGAAATCCTCTTTTCTATTGACAAAAACCCGGCAGGCAGATTTTGTTACGTAATGGCAAAATCTGTTTGCCGGATAGGATAACGACTTCAATTTTGGAGAACTTATGAAGATTCTCATCACCGGCGGGGCCGGTTTCATCGGCTCACATCTGGCGGAAAGGCTGCTGGAAGAAGGACACCAAGTCAGCATTATCGACAATCTTTCCACCGGCCGCCTGGAAAACATCGAATCGATCAAGGATAACGGCAATTTCCACTATACGATCGGCAGTGTCCTGAACCGCGAACTGATGGGAAAATTGCTGGCCAGCGTAGACCAGGTTTACCATCTGGCCGCGGCCGTGGGCGTGAAATACATCATCGAAAACCCCCTGCTTTCGCTCAAGACGAACATCGTGGGCACGGACAACGTTCTGGAACTGGCGAACAAGCACAAAGCCAAGGTGCTGATCACTTCCACCTCCGAGATCTACGGCAAAAGCGAAAAGGTGCCTTTCTCCGAGGATGACGACCGCCTGCTGGGGTCAACCCGCATCAGCCGCTGGGGTTACAGCGACAGCAAGGCCATCGACGAATTCATGGCCCTGGCCTATTTCCGCGAAAAGCGGCTGCCGGTGGTGATCGTGCGCTGTTTCAACACCGTGGGCCCCCGCCAGACCGGCCAGTATGGCATGGTGCTGCCCAAATTCATCAAAGCGGCCCTGCTGGACCAGCCTCTGATCGTGTACGGCTCCGGCAAGCAAACCCGCTGTTTCGCAGATGTATCGGACGTTGTGGGCGCTTTTATAAAACTGATGAACACTCCCGAATGCCAGGGCGAGATCTTCAACGTGGGCACCACGGAATCCATCTCCATAGAGGAGCTGGCCAAGAAAGTGAAAACCATGTGCGGCAGCAAGTCCCGCATCGAGCACATGAGCTATGAAGAGGCCTTTGAAGAGGGTTTTGAGGATATGATGAACCGCATGCCCGATCTGGGCAAGATCAATCAGTACATAGGTTACGAACCCAACTACAACTTGGATGCCATCATCCAGCGGATGATCGACTACTATGAAAACTAAGCTGCTGACCGCCGCGCTGCTGTTTCTGACCTGCCTTATGGCAGCGCAGACCATTCCCCAGCTTACCAATCAGGTGCTGATCTCGGTGAATGTAACCGGCTTCGTGGCCAACCCCGGAACCTATCAGATGAGCCCGCTCAGCCGCATCTCCGATGCCATCAAAGTGGCAGGCAGCGTAACCCCGACTGTGACGGCCACCCAGTTTCTCACGCCGCAACAGGCCAGAAAGGCGGAGCGGGATTCGCTGTTCGAAAATTTCCAGGGCCTGCGCAGGGTGCGGCTCACCCGGGGCGGGGAAACCAAAACCTTTGACCTGCTGCGTTTCAACCGTACTGGCGACCTCAGCCAAAACCCCCTGCTCAAAGACGGGGACCTGCTCCAGCTGCCTTCTTTGGATACCTCCGTAACCATCACCGGCGAGGTTTATTTCCCCGGAGAATATGAATACGTTCCCGGTGACCGGCTGGCCGATATCCTGGCCCTGGCGCAGGGTTTCACCCTGGCTGCCAACCGCGAAACGGTATCCATCTACCGCTACCGGGAGAATTCACCCGAGTTTGAGGTCTTGCGGATCGATCTGCGGGAACGCTCAGCGGAGGACATCGTTCTGCGCCCCCACGACCGCATCAGCATTACGGCGGACACCGAACACCGCCGGGACTGGAAGATAACGGTGGAGGGCAATGTCAAAGCGCCCGGAGAGTATTACATCGACGAGAACACCACCCTGTATGAGATCCTCGTCCGCTGCGGCGGACCCAGCTCACGCGGAAATCTGCGCAGCGCCATATACGCCAACCGGGGCAGTTCCCAGGAATCCGATCCGGAGCTGGAACGCCTGATGCAGCTTGAGGTTTCGGACCTCACCGCCATGGAATACCGCTATATGCTGAACCGTATCCGCCAGTATCCGGGGCGTTACAGCATCGACGTTTCCCGCACCTGGGAATCCCAGGGTGAGGAAGCCAACCCCGTTTTGCGGGACGGCGATTATCTCTATGTACCGCTGCACATGGACATGGTGGAGGTCAGCGGCCAGGTGGTCCATCCCGGCCTGATTCCCTGGGTGGAAGGCCAAAACTACGAATACTACGTTCAACAAGCCGGCGGCTACACCAACAACAAACGCTGGCTGGGAACCAGGATCATCCGCGCCACCAGCGGCAACTGGGTGAAGCCCAGCAAAAAGCTGGCCCTCGATCCCGGAGACACCGTATACGTATCGGAAAATGACACTTATGATACCTGGACCCGTTTCAAGGACATCATGCTGATCGCCACCCAGGTGATCACGATCTTCCTCGGCGTCCGCACTCTCACGAATTAAGGAGCAGATTTTTGAAAGTACCAATGCTGGACCTGCAAGCGCAATATGAACCGCTGCTGCCCAAGATCAGGGCCGCCCTGGACAAGGTGATGAGCGAGCACAACTACATCATGGGCCACCAGGTGAAGGAACTGGAAGAGAAAATTGCCGCCTATCTGGGTATTCGCTATGCCATAGGCTGCGCTTCCGGAACCGACGCCCTGGTTTTGGCCGTACAGGCTTTGGGCATCGGGCCGGGGGATGAGGTTATCACCACTCCCTTCACCTTTTTCGCCACCGCTTCCTCGATCTGGAGAAACGGCGCCAAACCAAGGTTTGTGGACATCGATCCCCGCACCTTCAACCTCGATCCGAACAAGATCGAAGCCGCCATCACACCCCGGACCAGGGCCATCATGCCGGTGCACCTTTTTGGCCAGTGCTGCGACATGGAAAGGATCATGAAAATCGCCCGCAAGCACCATCTGAAAGTTATCGAAGACAACGCCCAGGGCATAGGCAGCACCTGGAACGGGAAGATGAGCTGCAGCTTCGGAGACATCGGCACCTTATCCTTTTTCCCCAGCAAAAACCTCGGCGCCATGGGCGACGGCGGCATGTGCCTCACCGACGATGCCGATCTGGCCGCGAAACTGCGCCAGCTGCGGGTGCACGGTGAAAATCCCAAGTATTACCACAAATGGGTGGGCCTGAACAGCAGGCTGGATACCATGCAGGCTGCCGTCTTGGACGTAAAGCTGGATCATCTGGCCGCCTGGAGCGAGGCCCGGCGCGCCAATGCAGCTTATTACAACGAACGCCTGGCTGCCATCAAGCAGGCGCGAACCCCCTATATAGCGCCTGAAGCTGTCTCCATCTACAACCAGTACACCCTGGTCTGCGAGGATCGCGACGCCTTGCTGGAACACATCAGGTCCCGCGATATCGGCTGCGCCGTCTATTATCCCAAACCCCTGCATTTGCAGGATTGCTTCGCTGAACTGGGATATAAAGAGGGTGATCTGCCCGTGGCCGAGGAAACATCCCGGAAGGTGCTTTCCATCCCGATCTATCCGGAACTAACGGAAGCCCAAAAACTATATGTATTCGACGCCATCAGAGATTTTTACCGGGGAAAGGACCAATGAAGATAATTGTCTGTGTGAAACAAGTGCCCAACACCACCGAGATCAGGATCGATCCGCTGACCAACACCCTCGTCCGCGAAGGGGTGGAAAGCATTCTCAATCCTTTCGATACCTACGCCATCGAGGAAGCCGTGCGCCTCAAGGAACAATTCGGAGGCACGGTAACAGCCCTGTGCATGGGGCCTCCCCAAGCTGAGGAAACCTTGCGCGAAGCGGTTTCCCTGGGCGTGGACGAGATCGTTTTGCTCTCCGACCGGCGCTTTGCCGGAGCGGACACCTGGGCTACCAGCCTCACCCTGGCCGCCGCCATCAGCAAGATTGGCGGCTACGATCTGGTCTTCACCGGCCAGCAGGCCATCGATGGCGATACAGCGCAGGTGGGGCCAGGCATCGCGGCGCATCTGGACATCCGCCAGGCCTGTTTTGTGCGCGGAATCGAGGAACTCACCGATCGCGAGGTAACCCTCCAGCGCCTGATGGAAGACGGCTACGACCGCCTGAAACTGAAACTGCCGGCTGTGATCACGGTTGTAAAAGAAATAAACACGCCGCGCCTGCCCTCCCTGCGGGGCAAACGCAACGCCAGAACGGCCGAATTGAAGGTCTGGAACGCCGACGACCTGGGCCTGGACGAAAAAGAGATCGGCCTCAACGGCTCGCCCACCCAGGTGGTTACAATCTTCACCCCCAAGCACGACAAACAAACAGAAAAGTTCAGCGTTCCGCCCAGCGAGGCCGCGGACCTGATCATCCAGCGCCTGGACCGCATCACCAAGGGAGGCTAAGCTTGCTGCAGTATCCAAACATCGACCCCACCCTGCTGAGTTTTTCCCTGTTCGGCAGGGAACTGGCCATCCGCTGGTACGGGTTCCTCTATGTTCTCAGCTTCATTCTGAGCTACATCTTCTATCGCCACATGCTGAAGATCAGGAACGTCAGGATCACCCGGGACCAGTATGAGGGGATCATCTTTTCCGCCATGCTCGGCGTTATCCTGGGCGGCCGGCTGGGCTACGTGCTGTTTTACAACCTGCCCTGGTATCTGCATCATCCGCAGGAGATCTTCTACGTCTGGGAAGGGGGCATGAGTTTTCACGGCGGCGCCCTTGGTGTGATCATCGCCTGCTGGATCTTCCTGAAGCGGCAGAAACTCAGGTTCTTCCAGCTGGCCGATCCCACCATGCCCTTGGTGGCCATCGGTTTGGGGCTGGGACGCCTGGGCAATTTCATCAACGCCGAACTCTGGGGCAAGGTTACCACGCTGCCTTGGGGCATGGTCTTTCCCGGCGCTGATGCAGGGCCTCTGCCCCGCCATCCCACCCAGCTTTACGAAATGTTTCTGGAAGGCCTGGTGCTCTTCACGGTCTGCTTCCTCCTGCTCAAAAAGAGTAAAAAGGAGGGGATCGTTTTCTGGGCTTTCATCGGCCTTTACGGCTTGTTCCGCTTCCTGGTGGAATTCGTACGGGTGCCGGACACCCTGGAAGTTTACGATAAATACGGCTATTTCCTGGGCTTCATGACCATCGGGCAGATCCTCAGTTTCTTGATGATCGTCGCCGCCGCCATCGGGATCTGGATCTTGTATAGGAAGAAACCGGGGAAAGCCGCGTGAAACGTTATCTATCTATTCTGTTGATACTTGTCGCCCTGCTGCTGAGTGCCTGCGTCACCATCAAACCCGTGGACAAGATCGCCCTTTTACGCGCTGAACTGGCCCGCTGGCAAAACTTCAGCGCCGACGGGGTCGTGCGGGCCACTTATAGCGGCCTCACCCTGCACAAGATGTTCGTTCTGGACAAGACTGCCGCTTCAGCCCGGCTGGACGTGATCGACGGCGGCGCTTTCGGCATCTCGCCATCGCCCTTGGTTTCGGTTTATCTGGCCGATTATCTTGCCCTCGAATCCACTTTCCTGCCCCAGTTGCAGAATTATGCCCAGGCCCTGCCTGACCCTTCTGCCTACCTGGCCCTGCTGGCAGACCCCGAAAGCACTATCGGCCAATACGGGCAGGCGATAGCGGATTCCGGCAGTATTGATGTGCGCGGCCTGCGCCTCACTTTCAGCCCGCTGATGCAGCTTCAGAATATCCGGGACCTCTCCTCCGGCGCGGAGCTTTCCGTGGACTACAGCACCAAAGGCGACCCGGACACGGTGGTGCTGAGCATCTCCAAAAACACCCGGCTGGAGCTTTTGGTGGACAACATCAGCTACGGCGGCGCGGAAACCGTTCCCCTGCCCCGCAAGGAAGCCGACGGCGATCCGCAAAGCCTGCTGGAACTGCTGAAAGGGATAACGGTGCAGCCATGATCAGCCGCTACTGCCTGCCGGAAATGGAGCGGGTCTGGACCCAGCAGAACCGCTATGAATGCTGGCTGGAGGTGGAACTGGCTGCGGCCCGGGCCATGCACGAACTGGGGATCATCCCCGATCACGATTGGCAGGTCATTTCAGACAAGGCCGATTTTTCCTGCGAGCGCATCGAAGAGATCGAAGCTGTCACGCGCCACGACGTGATCGCCTTTCTCACCAACGTTGCCGAATACGTGGGCGAACCCGCCCGCTGGATCCATTTTGGACTCACCTCTTCCGACACCCTGGACACCGCCACCGCCCTGCAGCTGAAACAATCCGGAGAACTGATCATCACAGAACTCCACCGCCTGGCCGAAACCCTCAAACTGAAAGCCCGCGAACACCGCCGCACTCTCTGTATGGGCCGCTCGCACGGGATCCATGCCGAACCAACCTGTTTCGGCCTCAAATTTGCCCTCTGGCACGACGAGACCAGACGCAACATCGACCGGCTCCAATCCGCCCTCGAGACTGTGTCCGTGGGCCAATTCAGCGGTGCCGTGGGCAATTTCGCCCACCTCGATCCCCGGGTGGAAGAACTGGCCTGCAAGCATCTGGACCTCAGGCCCGCCAACGTTTCCACCCAGGTGCTGCAGCGTGACCGCCACGCCTTTTTCCTGGGCGAAATCGCCCTCATCGGCACCCTCATGGAAAAGATCGCCCTGGAGATCCGCCATCTGCAGCGCACCGAGGTCCAGGAAGCCGAGGAGAGTTTCGCCAAAGGCCAGAAAGGCTCCTCCGCCATGCCCCACAAACGCAATCCCATCCTCAGCGAGCAGCTCTGCGGACTGGCCCGGCTGCTGCGTTCCAACGCCCTTGCCGCGCTGGAGAACAACGCCCTCTGGCACGAGCGCGACATCTCCCACTCCTCGGTGGAACGGATCATCCTGCCCGATTCCTGCATCCTCGCTCATTACATGCTGGCCAAGTGCTGCAGCCTGATCTCGAACCTCGCCGTCTATCCCCAGAACATGAAGGCGAACCTGGAGCTCACCAACGGCCTCGTTTTCTCACAGGCCCTGCTGCTGCATCTGGTAAAGCAAGGCCTGCCCCGCGAGGAGGCTTACGCCCTGGTGCAAACCGCCGCCATGCAATGCTGGGAAAGCGGCAAACCCTTTGTGGACCACATCCTGGCGGACAGCAGGATAACCGCGCTGCTCCCCGCTTCCGAGATCAAAGACATCTTCTCTTACGACCGGTATCTGCGGCATGTGGATACCATTTACAAACGCTGCGGGATCATCTGAGCCCGCTTAACCATTTCCCTGGAGGAACAAATGAAAAAGCTGATTTTTGCCATCGCCGCCCTGGCGATGCTGCTGCCGCTTGCCCTGGTGGCCGAGATCTACAAGATCGAAGGCCTCTGGTACGACCAGGATAAGGACGCCAAGATCCAGATCTACAAAACCAAGTCCGGAAACTACGACGGCAAGATCGTCTGGCAGAAAGTGCCGAACGAAGACGGAAAGCCCAAAGTCGATAAAAAGAACCCGGATAAAAGCCTCCGCTCCCGCCCGCTGATGAACCTCGTGATCGTGAAGCACCTCAAATCAAAAGGCAACAACAAGTATGACGGCGGCACCATCTACGATCCCAAATCCGGAAACACTTATGCCAGCAAGGCTGAGCTCACCGGACCCAACACCATGAAGCTGCGTGGCTATATCGGCGTTTCCCTGCTGGGAAGAACGCAAACCTGGACCCGCGCCACGCCCTGACGTTTTCGCTTCATCGCGCCGCCACAAGAATTTGCCCGGGTTGAAAGCCCTCAGCTGAGCCTCAACCCAGAAACATAAGTAGATGCAACCCGGCCAGGCCAGAGCCTGGGCCCAGAGGAATATATGCCTGATAAAACCAGCAAATACCTGCTTTCCGACGCCGACGCGCTGCGGCGCATCAAATTTGCCCAATTCCGGGCTCAGGTGCCGGCCCTGGTGGCGGTGGCGGTGGCCATCGCCCTCAAAACCATCTTCCCCAACGCCGGGAATTGGCTCTATACCCTGTCCCTGATCCTGGCCATAGCCGCCATCGCCGTCTATTTCTTTATCGGCCTCTGCTTCCGATATCGCCAGCGCATTCCGCTTCCGGAGCCTGGCGCGCTGCTTTCCCCCATCCAGGGCCGCATCGACCATGTCCGCCCCAGCGGAGACATCACCCTGCTTACAATTCGCAAGAACCTGCTTGACAGCGTTGAACTGCGCAGCCCCCATCCCAACTGCCGCCTGGAGGATGGGGTTCTTTATCTGGACACCGCGGCCGGCAAGATCAGTTTCCGCTTCAGTTTCAGCCGCATCCAGTGGTTCGTGGATCCGGATTTTAGCGCGGGAAACCTGATCGGAATGGTGGCCGGGAACGGCTCCTGCTCGGTGATTTTTCCCGGTAAAGCTGAACTTGGCGTCCAGGCTGGAGACTCCGTTAACGCCGCTGATCCCCTCCAGTCCGGGATCATCCCTGAGGATAATGCACTCCGTGAACCTGAGCCGGAATAGACCGGGCACCAACCCAAGAAGGAGACATTTCATGACCGCCTGTAAAAAATGCCTGCCACCGCTACTGGCAGCGGCTTTGCTTTTGGGATTGATAGGCTGCGCCCTGCTGGGCAGGCCGGCGCTGCAAAGCGACACAGTGGAAGAGGCTGTGATCAACGAAGCCTCGGGCCTGGCCTCCAGCATCAGAACCCCCGGCCTGCTTTACACCCACAACGATTCCGGCGGCGAAGCGGCGGTCTATGTATTGAACAAACGCGGCCTCATGCCGGCCAAGATCGTCTTAAACGGCGCCAGCAACCGCGATTGGGAAGACATCGCCACCGGCATCGATCCCCGCGACGGCAAACCTTACGTTTTCGTGGGCGAGATCGGCGACAACAATGCCAGATATCCCTCCGTGAGCATCTACCGCTTTGCCGAACCCGAGATCCTGGATACCCTGATCACCATATCCCGGATCGACCGCATCGAATTTACCTATGAGGACGGGCCCCGCGACGCCGAAGCGCTGTTTGCCGATCCGCTTAGCGGAGACCTCTATGTGATCAGCAAACGCGAGGAAAACTGCGGCCTCTACCGCTTGCCCTATCCCCAGAGCTTTGACAAAGCCAATGTCGCCAGCCGCGTTGGCTCGCTTCCTTACAATTGGGTGACCGCGGCCGATATCTGCCCCTCCGGCAACCGCATTTTGGTGAAAACCTATTCCGATATTTACTGCTACAAACGCGGCCGCAACCAAAGCGTGGCCGAATCCCTGGCCGGAAAACACAAGCTCATGCGCTACAAGCTGGAGGAACAGGGCGAGGCGGTGTCCTTCGACGAAAAGGGGAAAGGCTATCTGACCATCAGCGAACGCCTGGGCGAAACCCCGGTGGAGCTTTATTATTACAGATAAGGATAGTCAGGTGTATAGATAAATATGACCAAAATAACGGATTAGTCGATCTGAACATAACATGCTTGCATCAGTACTATTGAAAGATTCTCACTAGGATTTTTACTTGTTTTACAAGCGATTCCACCGTGAGAGAAGATTTAGGAACTGGCTTTAGAGTGATAAATGCATGTGATATCCTTCACTATGGGATTATCACCACTTAAAATGGCCGAACATCAAAAAGGAGGATTTCATGAATAAGTTCATATTGGCATTCATTATCCTTAATATTATAGTACTTGCCTTTGCCGCTCCACAAAGAGATTGCTACTGGCAAGTTGATACAAATCACCCAGCCGGCATCTCTTTCTTTGTGAATACTTCACTTCCCGCCCATGACCCTGATTTCCTGCTGACGGTGGAATGCAGCGCATACCCTGGAGAGATTTACAGTTCTGCTGACGGGCTTGGCATGTCACCACAAGTTGGTCAAATCTATGGTTACCCCGTGGTCAGAGTCGACCAGCAGCCTTGGCTGGAAGCCTGGCCAGCTGGTTCAACCCTTACCTTCACCCTCACCTATCTGACCACCGGACTTACTGATTCCAACTCACTACCAGTTCCAGCAGGAAGTGCAGCTGTCTTCTACGGTGATTTGTTTGGGGGCGATGTAGCATCTTGGTTTTTAGACAACATATTCCCTTCCATCCACACCGTGTACATGGATACTAACCCCCAGGATGCCACCATAAATGGCCATGATACTCCTTACATACTGGGCCCAGTCTATTCTTATGAATTACCAGACAGCATTTTCGGCACTTATACCCCAGACCCTTACAATGCCAACGGTTACTGGATACCTGCGAACCTCATTATCGACGCTAACACCACCTGGGTGGAGGACCCTGTGGATTCCAACAACTATACATTGGAACAGAATTTCGTTTTCCACTATTATACTCTGGAAGTAACGTCTTCTCCCTCCGGACATTCTGTTTACTATAATGGGGTCGACACCGGTTTCGACACTCCCCACACGTTCATAGACCCTATCCCTGGAAGCTACTCACTGCACCCGTCTTCGTTCAACTGGGATCCAGCAGAGTTCTCTTTTAGCACTCTGGACGAGGACATGAACATACATTTCGTGAGTGAACCCAAGTTCCTGCAGGTTGGTTCCAGCCCCAGCGGACAGACCATTCTCAAAAACGGGATCAGCACCGGATTTGCCACCCCTTATGTTTTCAGCTCGTACGCTGCCTCGGAGCTGGCCGGGACCTACAGCATGGCCCCGGTTCCCGGCGGTCATTGGCTGCCTCCGGAGCGGGTGGTTACTGAAGCCGAGATCCTTGCCTCCCCAACCGGCAGATCAGGCTTTGTGGAATCCTGGGTTGATGAGAGAGATTTCAGCCTGAGCATCAGCTTTGATCTGGATTGGTATTCCCTGAGCGTGGTCTCTGGACCTTCCGGCGCAATCATCCATGTGGACGGAGCGGACACCGGCTACATCACACCCCATATCTTTGACCCACCTCCAGCAGGTGATTTCACCTTGCAAAAACCAGGATGGACCTGGGAACCCGAGGCATACACAATCGGCATTCTGGAAGAAGACACAGAGATACTATTTGTTGGCTCTCCCCCGGCCGCGCCATCAAACCTTAACGCAACTACTCTATCCAGTTCCAGCATCGAACTTGCTTGGACAGATAACTCGATCAACGAAGAGGGATTCCAGATAGAGCGTAAAACCGGATCCACCGGTTCCTGGACCCAGATCGCAAGTGTGGATGCCAACGTTAGCGATTTCACCAATTCTGGCCTGACCCAGTACACCACATATTACTACCGGGTGAGAGCCTACTGCTCGGACGTGCTTTCCGAATACTCAAATGAAGCTTCCGCTACCACCTTGTACACCACTCCAGCCGCGCCCACTAACCTGAGCGCTGAGGTTGTTTCTGCCTCCCAAGTGGACCTTGTCTGGAGCGATAATTCAGGCGTGGAAACATCATATCTGGTGGAACGCAAAACTGGTTCCGAGGGCAGTTGGTCCCAAATCGCCAATCTGGGATCCAACATCAGTTACTACAGCAACACCGGTTTGATGCATGGTAACACATATTTTTACCGAGTACGGGCGCTAAATGTGAATGTGTATTCCACCTATTCGAACGAAGCTGAAGCAACACCGATACTAGCGCCTACCGCCGATTTCAACGCTGACGAAGCTGAAGTGCTGGAATTGGTCGAGATACAGTTCACGGATGTTTCCCAACCTGGATCAGGGAATATCGTGTCCTGGTTGTGGGATTTTGGCGACGGGAACAGCTCTCAACAGCAAAATCCGCTTCACGCCTATCAGGATGAAGGATGCTACAGCGTCAGCCTTTCTGTTACAAACTCCTTCTACGCAACTGACACGATGACAAAAATTGACTACATAACTGTTTTACCCCGCTTTCCGGTGTTGAGCCTTTCTTCAGCCGATGGAATAGATTTTGGGCTGGTATGGCTGGGTACCAGCGGATCCATGGAACTAACACTTGCGAATACAGGCACGTCCAACCTAATGGTTTATTCATCCGAATTAGTGGTAACAACAGGTCCTTTCGAGCTCGAGAGCCGTACTTATCCCATCGAACTCGCTCCCGGTGATAACACAGCGTTGCAAATCAGTTTCACACCTAACGCCGCAGGTGATTTCTCCAACATCATCCAGATTGCCAGCAACAGCCAAAACCTGCCCTTGGCTTCATTAAGCCTTTACGCTACCAGCGAGATACCACAGCCCCAAGCACCAGAAGGAGTTGTACTAAATCTGTCTGAAATGGGTGCCACGCTGAATTGGGAACCCGTGACGGAAACTGTGCAGGGCACATCGCTGGACCCAAGTTATTACTTCATCTACCGCTGCGCTGAACCATATGGCGATTACGAACTCTTTGGTGTTACCCAAGGATTGAGTTACAGTTTGGATTTACAAGCGATTCGGATGCTCTATCATGTTAAGGCAGTCAAGTTTTACCGAGCTGAGGATGAAGCCGCTGTATTGAGAAATTGGCTTCACAAATAAGTTCGCTCTTGCGATCATTACGGGATAAATACGGGATCAATACGGATTTCATCCGTATTGATCCCGTATTTATCCCGTAATGATACTGGGGGCCGACTGGGATTTTTCAGTCAGATCCGGTAACATTTCCTGGCTGGATTTCCTGGCGATATGAAGCTTGGTTTACCGGCTGTGTCCGCATCTTTGCCAGGCTTTGAATTCACACCCTTCCTCTGGGCCTCCTTGACTCTGTGCCTCTGTGTTAAAAAAACCTTCAGAAATCCAGGATGAAGCTCACCGGTCCGTCATTGACCAGCGACACTTTCATGTCCGCCCCAAAGATCCCTGTTTGAGCGGGAATACCAGTCTCCTCAAGCAGCTTAACGAAAGAGACGTAAAGGTTTTCAGCCAGCTGAGGCGGTGCGGCGGGAGTGAAATCCGGCCTGCGACCCCGGCCGCAATTGGCATAGAGGGTGAATTGCGACACCACCAGCAGCGAGCCGCCCACATCGCCGATATCCAGGTTCAGCTTGCCGTTGGGGTCGCTGAACAGGCGCATTTCCCTGATCTTGCGCGCGGCGACCGGCAGCAATTCCTCCGTGTCGGAGCGCCCGAAGCCCACAAAGAGCAGGAGCCCGGGGCCGATCTCTCCGCAAATCCGGCCCTCCACCTCCACCCGGGCCGAGAGCACCCTCTGAACCAGAACCCGCATCAGTCCTGACGAAAACGGTGAACTTCCCAGCAGCCGGTGTCATCCAGCCAGACGGAGCCTTCTTCAAAGGGCGGGATCACGATCTGCAGGCGCCCGTAGGTTACGCCCTGCCGCAGGAAGCCGGCGCTGATGGTCTGCTTTTCCCACATATCGGTGGATTTGAGCCTGGCCTTGAACTGGCGGTCCATCTTGCCGTTGTGTTTGAAAGTGATGAAGCGCAGTTGGATCCGCGGCCCGGACGTTGGTAGGGATTTGGCCCAGAGCCGGATGTAATAGCCCCCGTAGCGGTTCACCCGGAAGGCGTCGGAAGTTATCACCACCGTGCGCGGAGAGGCGTCAACGCGCAGGGAGGAATTGCCCTGGATGGCTTCCCGGCCGTCGATGAAGACTGGGTTTTGGGTAAGCTCGCCGCTTCCCTGCAGATCCACGCTCCAGCCCAGCAGGGCTTCCCGGGGATCCAGCGAATAGGCGCTGAAACCGGGATTGGATATGAGGTTGGGAACCCCTTCGGTGTCTTTGTCTAAATAGATCAGGCTGGTGTGAACCAGGCAGGATGACAGGGCCAGGAGGAGGATCAGATTCAGGATCCGGAACAAGTATCGGTTTTTCATTTCATGAAACCCCTTTCGTTTAGATATTTGAGGATGACGCCCACAGCGAGGGTGTTGAAGAGCAGGTTGGAACCGCCGTAACTGATGAAGGGCAGCGGAATGCCCGTGGCCGGAACGAGGCCGATGTTCATGCCGATATTGATGAAGGTTTGAAACATAAGGTAGGCGAAAATGCCGGCGGAAGCGATCTTGCGCTCGCGAACCTTGATCTCGCCGATGTCGGTGATGATCCGCCAGAAGAAGAGGATGAAGGCTGTAAGCAGCAATAGAGCGCCGATGAAGCCAAATTCCTCGCCCACCACGCTGAAGATGAAATCGGTGTGGTGTTCCGGCAAAAAATTCATGTTTTTCTGGGTCCCCAACAGCCAGCCTTTGCCAAAGATGGATCCGCTGCCGATGGCGATCTTGGACTGGATGATCTGGTATCCGGCGCCCAGCGGATCGGCCATGGGGTTCAGAAACGAGACGATGCGGCTTTGCTGATAGTCCTTGAGCCCGTTCCAGAATACTGGCATGATCAGGGCTATGAAGCCGTTGATAATTGCGGCGATGGTGGTGGTGACCCAGGAAAGCCGGCTCCAGAGCAGAAGCACCACCAGGACCGCGATCCAGATGAGGATCGCCGGCCACCACAGCGAGGAAACCATGCTCACCACCGGGCTCACCAGCAGCAGCAGATAGACCAGGGGCACTTCAGCCGCCACCAGCATTGCCAGCAGGGCGAAAAAGAAGACCAGGGTGGTGCCGAAATCCGGCTCGATCAGGATCAGCAGCACCGGAACCAGGACCAGGCCCAGGCCGTAGAGGATCTGTTTGATCTCTGTCAGATTGTCCCGCGAAATCGCGCGCGCCACCACCAGAATGGTTAGCAGCTTGGCGCTTTCCGAGGGTTGGTAGTTGAGCCCGAAAAAGCTGAACCAGCGGTGCGAGCCGTTCACTTCCGGCGTGAACAGCACCACGATGAGGGCCAGGATGTTCAGCAGGTAGGCGGGGATGATGATCAGATCAAGCACCGGCATCGGCAGCCGGATGAGCAGAAAGATCATGCCCAGAGAGATGCCCGCGAAGATCAGCTGTTTCCACCAGTGGCTTTGGGTGGTGGTATATTCGCCGATGGTGGTGGTGGAAGCGGTGAAGATTGCCACGCAACCGCTGAGGATGAGCACCAGCAGCAGGGCCGCCAGCATAAAGTCGAACTTCTTGCGCTTGATCACCTTGCGCCTTCCCCAGCTTCTTGCTGCGGCGGTTCAGTTGTCGCCACGGCTTCCGCTTCCAAGGCCGGAACAGGGTCCTCAACCGGTTCGGGCGGCTCTTCCAGGCGTTCCTCGCTGGTCCTGAATTGCGCCGGGATGGGGGCCGGCTGCCGGATCTTGTCCAGGTTGCCTATGTAATAGTTGAAGATCTTGTTGGCCACCGGAGCTGCCATCGCGCCGCCTCCGCCGGCGTTTTCCATGAAAACGGTGATAACTATGTCCGGTTTGTCGGTTTCAATGAAACCGCAGAACCAGGCGTGGGTGACGTTGCCCATGAAGTTTTGCGCGGAACCTGTCTTGCCGTAGCTGGTGGCGCCGGGAACGTTTATCGCCCTGGCCGTTCCGCCGGGGGCGTTGGTAACAGCCCACAGCCCGTCCCGGATGGTCTGCATCGTGCTGGCGGACCAGGGCAGCTGATGCTTGGCCAGGGGCTGAAGCTGCTCGCGCGTGATCCTGCCGCTGCCCATGGTTTGCACCAAAAGGTGCGGCTGGATGATCATTCCTCCGCGAGCGATGGCAGCGTAATGGGTATTCATCTGCAGAGGAGTAGTGAGCACTTCGCCCTGCCCGATGGCCAGGTTCGCCTTGTAGCCGTTAAGCCCGGAAGTGAGGCCCAGCTTGTCCTGGTAATACTTTCTGTCCGGATAGAAACCGCTGCGCTCTCCGGGCAGGTCGATCCCGGTCTTTTCCACCACACCGCAAGCTTTGGCGTGGGAGGCAACGGCGTCCAGATCCAGCTTTTGGATCAGATCGTAGAAAAACACGTCGCAGGAAACCTTGTGGGCGTCCACTATGTTCAGGGAACCGTGCCCGCCGGCATTCCAGCAGCGGAAAAACCTGTTGCCGATCTTGAGTCCGCCTGTGCAGGAGGCCAGCCGGGTATGGCGGTTGATCACGCCGGTTTCCAGGCCTTTGGAACCGGTGACGGTCTTGAATACCGACCCGGGCGGGTAAGAGGCATTGATGATGCGGTCCAGCAGTGGTTTGGCGGGCGAGTTCAGCCCCGCCCAAACCTCGGTGCTGATCTTTTGCATGAAAATGTTCGGATCGTAATCCGGCTTGCTCAGATAAGCCAGGATCCCGCCGGTCTCAACATCCGCAACGATCACGCAGCCTTTGATCCCGGGCGGGAATACCGAATTGGCGTATTCCTGCAGGTCGTTGTCGATGCTCAGGATCAGGCTGAGCCCGTTCTGAGGCGGGATCGAGGTGTTTTCGCTGAAAAGCTCCAGGCTCCTGCCCTGGGCGTCCACCTGCATGATCTCTTTGCCGTCCCGGCCCCGCAGCAGAACCTCGTAATAGTGCTCCAGCCCCGTTTTGCCGATATAGGCGTTCAGCGAATAATCCTCCTCGCGGTAGAGCTTGTATTCCTCTTCGTTGATGCGGCCGACGTAGCCCGTGAAATGGTTCGGATAGAGGTAGTGCCGGGTGGTGCCGCTGCGAAAGGTGAGTTCGGGAAAATCGCCCATCCGTTCGGACAGGGTGAGGATCGTTTCATAGGGGATGTTGTCGGCCAGCAGGATCTCTTCGTAAGTCTTGAACCGTTGCTCGAACACCAGCTCGCGCAACTCTTCCGGTTCGATCCCGAAATGCGTTTTCAGAAAAACCGCCAGCTTTTCGGTGTTGCCGATCCTGCCGCTGGTAAGGTAAAGGTTGTGGGAGGGGATGTTCAGCACTATGGGGCGGTATTTGCTGTCGTAGATGTCGCCGCGGGTGGCCACCACTCGCCGGATGCGAACGAAGTTGCTCTCCGCGATGCGGCCGTAATATTCGCCTTTGAGCACCTGCAGGCGGAACAGCGACACCGCCAGCAGCAGAAACAGCAGCCCCAGCGTGATCCGGAATACCAGGACCGGAAAGCTTCTATTCATCCAGCAGCACGATCCGCAGCCGGGAACCCAGCTGCAGGATCCAGAAAACCGCGAAACTGGCAACCAGGCCGTAAGCGAAACCGATCAGGGAGAGAACGGCCAGCTCTCCGCTGAAGCCGTAAACCACGCCCAGCACCAGCCAGGCGACAAGCTGGAAGATCAGGTTGGCCAATACCAGGGACAGCATCCTGGCCAGGACGCTTTCACTCTCAAAGGGTTTGCGGAACTGGTATAGCGCGATCGCGATCAGCAGCAATACCAGCGCGTGCATGCCAAAGGATTCCGGCTGGGTGGTGTCGTAGAGCAGGCCGATGATGAAGATCACGATCAGGGCCGGGGTCAGTTCCCGCGTCCAGACCAGATAGACCACCCAGGCGATGAGGATGTTCGGGATCACGCCGAACAGCTCGAAAGCAGGCAGCAGCAGCACTTGCGCGTAAAAACAGACAAGGCCAAGGATAAAGGTCCAGAGGTGTTTCCAGATCAAGGCCGCCTCCGCTGTTGGCCAGTCTGGCCCTGAGGTTTGCCGCTGCAGCGGAGACCTTTGGCAGCCCTCATTTCCTGCTCCGGAGGATAAAAACGTGTTCCAGGTTTTCCACCTGGGTGAAAGGCTCCAGCTCCGCGCTGATATAGAGGTAATCCTGGGAATCGCGGATGCGGGATACCGTTCCCACCGGATATCCCTTGGGATACAGCGTGGAGAGGTTTGAGGTCACGATGGTGTCGCCGGCGCTGATCTGGGAGCCCAGCTTGATCATGTTCATGTTCGTTTTGCCGGCCAGATCGGCTTGGAGGATGCCCTGCACGCTGGTTTTTTTGTCCATCACAGGGATCTGGAACCTGGGATTGCTGAAAGGCAGCACCACGCAATTGGTGGCGGCCACGGAGATCACCCTGCCCACTATCCCGCGTCCCGAGATCACCGGGCTGTCCAGCTCCACTCCATCCGCCGAACCTTTGTTCACAACGAGGTTGCGCTGCTGAAACTGCCCCGAATAGCCGATCACTTCGCCCACTTCGAAAGCTATCTGCCCGGTATCGAAAGAGATCGCCTGCAGGGTCTGGCTTTCCTTGAGGGCGTTGCGTAGATTGAGATTCTCCAAAGTGGTGGCGGCCTGCTGCTGACGCAGGCTGGCGATCTCGGCCTTGAGGGCGGAATTGGTGCGGAAGAGATTGAGTGAATGCGTGAAAGGATAAAACACCGTTTTGCCCAGCAATGAAGCCCGCTTGACCCTGCCCTGGGTGCTTCCCAGCAGCAGCAGCAGGGATGCCAGCACCAGCGCCAGGGGCCAAATAATTCGTTTCACGGATTCATCCTTTCAGGATTTTTCACCCGGTTCCTGCCGGGTTTGCCGGGGTTGTTGCAGGTTGCCGCAAGCTGTTCGGGATCAGTCTTCGATACGTTTGATCAGCACTTCGCGGTAGCGGTCCAGTTCGTCCAGAACCTTGCCGGCGCCTTTGACCACGCATTCCAGCGCGTCCGGCACCACATACACGGGCAGATCCACGGTTTTGGAGATCTTTTCGTCCAGGCCTTTGAGCATGGCGCCGCCGCCGGTGAGGAAGATGCCCCGTTCGGCGATATCGGCCGAAAGTTCCGGTGCGGTGCGTTCAAACAGCCTTTTGATGGCGTCCACCATCGTGGCCACGGTTTCGGAGAGAGCCTCGCGGATCTCTTCAGAGCTGATCTTGATGGTAACGGGGAAGCCGGAAACGATGTCCCTGCCCCGCACATCCATGGTAAGTTCTTGTTTCAGCGGATAAGCGCTGCCGATCGCCATCTTGATCTTTTCGGCGGTCTGCAGTCCCACGTGAAGGTTGTTTTTCTTGCGCAGATAGCTGATGATGTCGTTGTCCATCTTGTCACCGCCCACGCGGATGGAATTGTGCACCACGATGTGGGAAAGCGAGATCACGGCGATCTCGCTGGTGCCGCCGCCGATGTCCATCACCATGTTGCCAAAAGCCTCTTCGATGGGCAGGTCCGCGCCGATGGCGGCCGCCACGGGCTCCGAAACCAGATAGACCTCGCGGGCGCCGGCGTGCAAAGCGCTGTCCCGCACTGCCCGTTTTTCCACTTCCGTGATCCCCGAAGGCACGCAGACGATCACCCGCGGACGCACCAGCAGGCGCTTTTTCTGCGCCCGCAGGATCAGGTCCCGCAGCATCAGCTCGGTTACCTGGAAATCCGCGATCACCCCGTCTTTCATGGGTTTGATCACGCGAACCTCATCCGGGTTCTTGCCCAGCATCACTTTGGCCTGCTGGCCGATGGCGATGATCTTTTTACTGTCGTTGGAAACTGCCACCACCGAGGGCTCGTCGATCACGATGCCCGAGTTCTTTTTGTAAACCAGGGTGTTGGCGGTGCCCAGATCGATGGCGATGTCATTGGCTTTCATGCCGACAAAATCGAAAAAAGACATTTAAACTCCTCTATATCAAGCCTCAAGCGGTACTCAAGGCTCCCTGAATTGAATTTTACCCAGTGTTAGGCAAGGATTTTCTCCGGCTATGCCCTGTCAAGCGAAAAAGCGCAGGCCTGTTTGTTCTTTCCGCGGATACAATAGCTGGCACAGATAGAGGTGTTTCAGGGAAGGTGAAATCTGCCTCTCTCAGCGCTCCCCGCCCTTCCCTGCGGCAAAATTGCTCTCTGTGGATCCCCGTCTTAATGATTCTGTGATTACAAGGTCATTTACACAAGACCAGCTTGCCGGAGATCTGCTGCTCCCCCACCCTGACCTGGATCAGATAAACCCCTGCCGCCAAACGTTTTCCTTCGCTATCCTGCCCTTCCCAGCCGATCTTTCGGATCCCGGTAGCCGGCAGCACGCCAAGGCTGGACCACACTTTACGGCCCCGGAGGTCATGGATCCCAACTTCGAACGCCAGCCCGCCTTTCCCTGTGATCCGCAGTTCAGTGGCCACCGCAAACGGATTGGGCGAAACCGCCAGCCTGGGAGTTTCGCTTCCGTCCCGGTTGGCGCCAGCGACCCCCTCCGGGCTTGGCCAGAGGTGAAAACCGGGATAGTGAGCGGGTTGGCGGTCCCGCGACAGCACCACCAACTCCCTTGGTCCAAGCTCAACGTCTCCGTTGCCGGGATACAGGGTCCGGGCGGCGTAAAAACCTTTATGGGCCTTGTAGGAAAGCTTGTAGCCGGAGCCAGAGCCCAGCTGCGGTGTGTTGCGGAACAGATAGAGCCGCTCGCCGTCGCTCAGCACGAAGTTGTAGATACCGCTCTGCGGATGCTCCAGCTGGTATTTCAGCCCCGCCAGGCCTTTCTTGAGGCCGGTCAGAACGTCTCCCCCAGAGGCCTCGACGTGTGCGAGCAGATAGTGGAACAGCAGCTCCGAATCCACCCAGAGCAGGGGGTCATCCAAGCCGAAGAACTCGCTGGGATGGCGCTTGAACCATTCGGGGTCCAGCGCCCTTATCCGCTCGATCATCAGATTCCGTGCCCCGCCGCACCAGCCGTTGTGCATGAAGCTGAAAGTCCTGCCCGCGGTTTCAAAAGTGAAGGGATGGTTGCCATAAGTGTGGCCAGAAGCGCTTCTGGCGTGGCAAAGCACTATCGCTGGATCCAGTCCGCCATGCTTCAGCGCCTCCAGTGCCCAGTCCAAAACATCCCAATTGTACTGCGAGGAATCATCCCAGCCTGGATAGGGGCCGGTATAATAAACGCGGTTGAAATCGGAGGCCAGCTTCACCCGCTTGTACCATTTCCGGGATCCATCCAGCAAAGGAACGCCCTCGGAATAGGCCACCACCCCGTAGCCGTCATTGTTGTAATTGGAAGTGCTGTTGGCCATCACAAAGGCCAGATAGTCCCAGGGATCGTTGTAACGCCAATACTCAGGCCGCGGATCCGCCTCGGCAAAATCATCCAGGGTATAGCCCTCCCGGCTGATCAGGGCGCTCATCGCACAGGCTTCGAGGCCCTTGGGAACGAGCAGGCAAAACAAGGTTACCAGAATCGCGCGCAAGCACCCGCCGGTCCAAACTGACCGCGCCTGGTCATTGCCGGTCGCGCCGCCGCGCGTTTTGATCACCATCTTTTTCTCCCACGCAAACTCTCGAGGGGCACCACCGCCTGTCAAGGGCTAATTTGGCCCCTGTTATCATTACGGGATAAATACGGGATCAATACGGATTTCATCCGTATTGATCCCGTATTTATCCCGTAATGATAACAGGGGCGGGCTGGGGCCGGGTTTTGAGTCAAGTGGGCTTGAAACCCTGGTCAGTTCTGCTGTTTGCGACTATCCAAGTACTGCCGTATCTCTTCGCGCTCTTTGTCGAAGCCGGCGTTGCCCTTAGAGGTTCAGGATTCTATCGATGCGCAGCGTTCTATCCTTTTCGTCCAGTAAAGTGTTATCGATTATTTCATAAGCTAGACCGGTCAACGGAAGAATCTCCAGTTCGAGTTCGCGTCGTTTCAGCATAACTTCGAGCGTTCCCTCCAGACCCTCCAAACCCATGGCTTTCCCATATCCCCTTTGGGTGCAGTAGGAGACGAACATTCGCTGCCACCGCTCCGGACGTTCCTCAAAGACCCGGCGAAAGCGCTCTTCGAGATCAGATGGATCAAGATACAAAATGACCGGATCAAGCGGACGGATGATTTCACAAAGTGTCAGGACGTAATCGATGATCCGCTGTTTGGGGGCGTTGTCGCGGAGCATGGTAACAGTGACGGGATTCTGGATCAGACAGCACTCAAAGATCAATGGATGACGCCTTGGGGTTTGGGTAAATTGCCTCCAACGCTCCGTTACCAGAGACATATGCCGCTCGAGGGGAATTTCATAAATGTCGTGACTGGCGAGTTTTTGTACCAGTTCTTCGGGACAGGATTTTCCCATTTCGCGAGATAGCTGTCCGTAGGGCAGGATAATATGATTGCCGGAGGGCAGGGCAAACCTATTGAGGATTTCCTGATGATCCGGGTATTGGGATCGGATTTGCCGAAAAGTACGCCGGGGCATCCAGGCAGTGGCTTCGTAATCGGCGGGATGGCGGGGATCACCCTCTGGGTAGAGTTGTGCGGGCAGTCCTCTCTCGCGCAGCAGATTGTGAATAGAGGACGCCCAGGTTGTTTTTCCCGAACCTGGGAGCCCTTCTACGATTACGAGCTTTGATTTCATGCTTGAGTACCTTTCTTTGTGCCATCGACCTTTTTACTTCTGCATCTGGGAAGGATCTTTCTGTCGCCGGTTGTGGCCGGGTGGCTGTTAAAGGGACTCCAACACCTGTTCAGCTTTGCTGTTTCCGCCGATCCAGGTACTGCCGGATCTCTTCGCGTTCTTTGTCGAAGCCGGCTTTGCCCATAAGGGCGTAGGTGGCGATCTTGCCGGCCTCCACTCCAGGCTGGTTCAGGGGATCAATGTGCAACAGCTTGCCGGTGAAGACGGTTTGGATCTCGTACATCATGATGAACTCGCCCAAATGGAATTCGTCGAGGGCGGGGAAAACAAGATTGCAGTTGGGACGGTGGGCCTGGGTGAGGGCGATCTCGGTGGCGAGGCGTTCTGCGTTGAGCAGTTCCGAGAGTTTGCGTCCGCCGAGGTAGCTGACCTCCCCACGGTCGGGATGGAGGTTGGGGATGGTGAAATCGTGGGCGAAGTTTTCCACCGTGAGGAAGGTGAAGACCTTGTCGTTGGGACCCTCGGTGTAGAGCTGCACCTGGGAATGCTGGTCCGTGGTGCCCAGCGCTTTGACTGGGGTCTGGCCCACCAGAACCTCGCGGCCTTTGACGTCGTGGCGTTTGCCCAAAGATTCGGCCCAGAGCTGGCGATACCAGTCCGCAAGGTCGTAAAGGGAGTTGGAATAGGGCATCATCACCGAGATGTTTTTGCCTTCGCGCATATAGAGATAGTGGAGCAGGCCGTTCAGGTAGGCGGGATTGGCCAGGGTATCCAAGTTTTCACAGCGGCCGCGCATGGAGGCCGCTCCGCTGAGGAGTTCGCGGATGTTGATCCCGGCGAAAGCCGAGGAGAGCAGGCCGACGTCGGTGAGCACAGAGAAGCGGCCGCCGACGTTGTCCGGCACCACAAAGGAGGGATAGCCCTCGTTTTTGATCACCTGGCGCAGGAAACCTTTCTCGCGGTCGGTGGTGATAATGAGCCGCCGGGTGTAATCCGCGGGGAAGCGTTTACGGATCAGATCGGCCAGGATCATGTATCCGGCCATGGTTTCGGCGGTGGTTCCGCTTTTGGTGATGATATTGAAGAGGGTGGTGTCCAGGTCGATCTGGGCCAGGATCTCGTGGAGGAAGACGGGATCGACGTTGTCGAAGACAAAGAGGCGGCGGGGCAGTTCTTGCTCCGTTTTGAGCGCGCAATACAGGGCCCGGTTGCCGAGGGCGGATCCACCGATGCCCAGCACCACCAGAGTGTCGAAGCGGGGATCGATGCTGGCCACGAAGTCCTCGATGGGGCGAAGGTCGGATTCCGGCAAGTCGTAAAAACCGAGGATGTTCGCGTGGCGATCTGCCTGGATCGCTTCGTGGGCTTGCATACAAGCGTAGTAATAATCCTTCACCTTGGCGGCGGGGATGGCTGTGGGCAGGGCATCAGAATGCAAAAGGTTGAAATGCTCGAAACGCAGCATGGCTTTCTCCTTAGAGGCTGTAATATGGTTTCAGAAGGTCGTGGATGAGGTTTTCGATCTCGCCAAAGCTGTCCAGATCAGCGTTTTGGACCAATTCGGAGAGGCGGGCGTCGCAGCGGCGGATGATGCTTTTACAGCCCAGCCAGGCCGAGGGGCCAACGCTGAGATCGCTGAAGCCGAGGCCGACGAGCAGCGGCAGATATTCGCTCTGGGAGGCCATCTCGCCGCAAACGGAGACCGGCTTGCCGTGCTTTTGGCCCGCCGCGAGGGTGATGCGCAAAAGCCGCAGCACGGATGGGTGGTGGGTAAGGTAATAGGGGCTGAGTTCAGAATTGTTGCGGTCCGCGGCCAGGGTGTACTGCACGAGGTCGTTGGTGCCGATGCTGAGGAAATCGCAGTTTTGGGCAAAATCATCCGCGCAAAGGGCTGCGGAAGGAACCTCGATCATCACCCCGAGCGGGATGTTGTCGTCATAAGGCAGGCCTTCCCGGGCCAGTTCCTCCTGGCAGGACTGCACGATCCGGCGGGCGCGGAGGAAATCGCGGAGGTCGCTTACCATGGGAAACATCAGTTTGAGGCGGCCAAAGGCGCTGGCGCGCAGCACAGCGCGAACCTGAACCCGGAACACCTCCTCGTGGGCCAGGGAAAAACGGATGCCGCGGTTGCCCAGATAGGGGTTTTCCTCGTGGGGGGAGGGAATGAGGTGGGAAAGCTTGTCGCCGCCGAGATCGAAGGTACGGATGGTTACGCTGTGCGGAGCGGCCAGGCGGGCAATTTGGCGGTAGGTTTCAAACTGGTGTTCTTCGCCCGGCAGCGCATCCTTGCCCAGATAAAGGAATTCGGTGCGGTAAAGGCCAACACCGTCGGCTTTGAGCCGGTTCAACTCCTCCAACTCGGGGAGCAGGTCCAGATTTAGGCGCAGCTTGATGCGGCGCCCGTCCTGGGTCTGGGCGGGCAGGCCAGCTTCGCTTAAGGCCTGTTCACACTGCTGGCGGTATTTCTGGACGCGTTGTTCATAGAGCTTCAAGGTGGCGTGATCCGGAGCGATGATCAGCCTGCCTTCGATGCCGTCCAGGATGAGGACATCGCCGTCCCGGACCGAAGCGTAAAGCCCGCTCAAGCCGGAAACAGCGGTGATCTTCAACGAGCGGGTGAGGATGGAGGCGTGGGAGGTGAAGCTGCCCTGTTCGGAGCAATACGCTTTCACCTCGTGGCGGCCGAAAGAGCTTACCAGCGAGGGTCCGGCTTCCTCCAGAACCGCTATCTGGTCCGGCTCCCAGCCATCCAGGCTGGCGGCGCGGGAACCTGTGAGCTCTCCCAGCAGGCGGTTCTGAACGTCGCGGAAATCAGCCGCGCGCTGGGCAAAGAAAAGATCGTCCAAGCCGGAAAAATGGTCCAGAACAGTTTCAAAAGCGCGCTGGACAGAAGCGGCGGCGGAGACCAAGCCGGCGGTTATCTGCTGGCGGATGGTGCTGATCAATTCCGGATCGTTGAGGATCATCAGGTGCGAGCTGAGGATCTCTTTATCGTCATCGTCTCCGGTGAAATTCTGTAGCTGTTGCTGCAGCTCATGCTCAGCCGTGGCAATAGCCGTTTGCAGGGACTCCAGCTCGGCTTTGACCTCTTTTTTGCCGATCTTCACCCGGGAGATGATCCAGTTTTGCGGCGCGATCTTGCGCGCTTTACCGATCATCAGGCCAGGCTGGATAATGATGCCGCTGAGGGTGCGCGTGGCCATTCAATCCTCCCCAAAGCCGCTTTTGATCAGCTCTTCGATCTCTTCAAGAAGGTATTCCTCATCGATCCCGTCGGCAATGAGGTTGAGCTCGGAACCGCACTCCGCGGCCAGCATCATCACTCCCATGATGCTCTTGCCGTTTACCCGCATGCTGTTTTTTTCGATATAGAAATCGCAGCGGTACTTGGTGGCCGCGCGCACAATCAGGGTTGAGGGCCGCGCGTGCAGGCCCAGGGAGTTCGTGATCTTAATCTTTTTCTGGAGCATCGAGGGGCGCGGTGCTTGGTTTTTGAAGGGTCTGTTTGCGGATCTCGTCGTGCAGCTGGCGGTTGAAATCCTCGGCGGCGTCGTAACCAACGCCCTTCAGGATCATGTTCATGGCCGCCACTTCCACGATCACGGATACATTTTTGCCCGGAGAGACGGGCAGAAAGATCACGGGAACCTTCACGCCGAGATGGTCGGCATAGTTGGTGGAAAGTCCCATGCGTTCGTAATCCATGTTGTCCTGCCAGGGCATCAGTTCGATCTGGAGATCGATGTTTTTCTGCCTGCGCACCCTTTCGATGCCGAACATGCGTTCCACATTGATGAAGCCAACGCCGCGGATCTCCATGAAATGGCCGAAATCGCGGGCGGACCTGCCCACCAGCTGTTCATCCAGATGCCTGATGGTGATCATGTCGTCGCCCACCAGGCTGTGTCCGCGGTGGATGAGGTCCAGGGCGCATTCGCTCTTGCCGATGCCGCTTTTCCCGGAGAGCAGGATGCCCAGGCCGAAAATGTCCATCAGGGTAGCATGGATGGTTTTTTCCAGGGCGAAAACGTATTGGAGGTAGCGGGTGAGTTGCTGGATGAGTTGGGTGGTGGAGAAACGGCTGGAGAGGATGGGAATGTTCAGGTCGTTGGCCAGATATTCCAGCGCGGGCGGAAAGGTGAGGCCCTTGGTAACGATGATGCAGGGGATGTCCAGCTTGAAGATCGAGCGCGCGCGTTCCAGCATCAGATCTTCTTTCAGGCTTTGCAGATAGCGCACTTCCACTTCGCCGAAGACCTGGATGCATTCGGCGGAGAAAACATCCAGATAACCGGCCAGGGCCAGGCCCGGGCGGTTGATGTGGGGAGAGCTGAGCTTTTTGTCCAGGGTCTCCGGCTCGGTGACCAGCGAAAGGGCAAGGTCTTTTTTCTTGAGGTCGAAAAACTCGCGGATGGTTATGGATTTCATAGGCGATCCCCGGCCCGCTGGGCCCGCCGGAGGTTTGAGCCTCCGGCAGCCCGGGGTCTAAGATTATGGTTCAAACAGTTTATAGTTCTGCTCGTCCCGTTTCACCAGGACGTTCAGGCGGTCGGTTTCCACATTTTTGAAGATGAGGAATTCATCCCTCTGGTTGTCGATCTTCTCCATGGCTTCCTCGAGGGTGAGGTCCTCAGCCACGGCGCGTTTGGTTTTTACGGTTTTGTGGGCACGGTTTCCGGGGCTGACCAGGAAATCAGTTTCCCGGGAAAAGGGCAGGAACTGCTCTTTGAGGGCCCTTTTCTGGTGGTCGGTCACACGGTCTTTCAGCTTCATGATCTGAGCTTCCATCTTGTCCAGGGCGTTGTCGATGGAGAGGTACATATCCATCTCCTCCGCCTGGCTCTGCAGGCCGAATTTCGAGGCCTGGAGCGAGATCTCACAGATGTTGCGGCTGTTTTCCAGGGACAGGGTCACGTGGATGGTGATGATGTGGTCGAAGTACTTTTTGATCTTCAGACATGAAGATTCCACGTAGTCCCGGATCGCCTTCGTGAGTTCGAAATGACGGGCTGTGATCGTGATCTGCATGCGTGATTCCTCCTTCTAAATTTTGTTTATGGCAAGGCTGTGCAAATCCTCGAGGGATTCTTTGATGGTTTCGGAAAGGGTGGGATGGGCAAAGGTCACTGCCTGAGCCACATCGTCTTTCGCGCCCAGTGAGAGCATCAGAGCTCCCTGAGCGATTAGTTCGGCAGCGCTGTGGCCCAGGATGTGCATGCCCACCAGAGTGGAGTCGTCCGTCCGCGAGACGGTTTTCACCATTCCGTAGGTGCTGCTCATGGCCAGCGCTTTGCCGTTCGCGCTGTAAGGGAATTTCCCTACCTTGATATTGCCGAACTTCTCTCTGGCCTCTGTTTCGGTGTAGCCAACGGAGGCGAGCTCGGGATAGGTGAAAGTGCAGCGGGGGATATTGGCGTAATCAAGGTTGGGATGGGTGTATTCAACTCCCTGCACCTGGCTGCGGATGTGCGCGGCCACCATCATTCCCTGCTTGGTGGCGGTGTGGGCCAAGGGCAGCTTGGCGGTAAGGTCGCCGATGGCGTAAACCCCGTTCAGGCTGGTTCGCATCTTGTCATCGATGGCTACGGCCCCACGTTCCAGTTGTGGTCCGTTGCCGGCCCATTCCAAATCACAGCGGGGCACCCGCCCCACGCTGAGCAGAACTTTTTCGAAGCTGAGCCTGCTGCCGTCGGAAAGGCTTAGTTCACAGCCCTGATCCCCGCAAGCAGCGCTTTCCACGCCAAGGCCTGTGAGGATCTTGATCCCGGCCTTCTTGAGAGCCAGGCTGAGGCGTTTGCCGATCTCTTCATCCTCCGTGGCCAGGATGCGGGGCAGGAATTCGATCACCGTAACCTGAACGCCAAAGCTGTTCAGGATGGAGGCAAATTCGCAGCCGATAACCCCGCCGCCCACAATGGCCAGGCTGTTGGGAAGCTTGTCCAGAGCCAGGATCCCAGTTGAGGAAAGCACGGCATGTTCGTCGATCTTCACCTGGGGAAGTTCCTTTGGCAGCGAGCCAGTGGCCAGGACAAGGTACTCAGCCCGGATGGCTGTTCCAGCGGCAGTAACGACTTCGTAACCCTTGTCCAGGGCGGAAACGCTGATGGCTTTTTCCCTGATAACAGGAATGCCGCGCTTGCGGAAGAGGTGCTCAACACCGCCCACCAGCTGTTCAACTACGGCGTTTTTGCGCTCGAAGACCAGTGAATAATCCAGCCTTGGATCCACCGGCGGGAAACCATAAGCTGCGGCGGATTTCATTTCGGTGTAGAGCTCGGAGCTTTTTACCAGGGCTTTGGTGGGGATGCAGCCCCAATTTAAGCAAACTCCGCCGAGGCGTTCCATTTCGACCACGGCGCAGTCTATGCCATATTGGTTGAGGCGAATGGCAGTTTCGAAACCTCCCGGGCCGCCTCCAATGATCAAAACTTTGTGTTCTGGCAAAGATCCTCCTTCATTGCCTGCGCAAACGGCTGTTCAGAATACCCAGCTCCGAACGGTATTTGGCCACGATCCGGCGCGAAATGCTCAGTCCGTCGGAACGCAGCAGTTCCACAACATCCTGGTCGGAGAGGGGGTGATGCTTGTCCTCAAGCTCGACCATGTGGCTGATCTGGGATTTCACGTGCTGGCGTGAGATCCCTTCATAGTTGCTGTCCAACCCCGCGGTGCCGCTGAAAAAGGCTTTCAGGGGATAGATGCCGTAAGGTGTTTCGGCGAATTTGTGCTTCACAACCCTGGAAATGGTGGATTCGCTCACCGAGAGGTCGCGGGCAATGACGGCGTAGGTGAGGGGATGAATGAGCCCGGTGCCCAGCTGAAAGAAATCCGGCTGGTATTTGATGATGGACTGGGCGACCCGCTGCAGGGTTCGGGTGCGCATGTAGATGCTTTTGATGAGAAACTTGGCGCTGTTGATGCGGTCGCGCACAAATTTGAGGGTGTCGCGGTCGAAGCGGCCGCGGTTGATCATCTGCCGGTAGCGCTGGCTGATGATGATATTGGGGGTGATATGGTCGTTGATGATCACCTCGAACTTTCCTTCGATCTGCTTGATGGTGATGTCGGGAAAGACGTAGGCGGCATTGGGCGCCAGGATGCGCAGGCCGGGCTTGGGATCGAGTTTTGCCACTACATCCCTCAAAAACAGGATATAGTCCTCCCCCACTCCGAAGTGGGATGCGATCTTCTGATAGCGGCGGTGGATGAGGTTTCCAAACTGATCGGAACACAGGCCCACCAGAATGCGGTTTTCGCGCTGCTCTTCAGTAAGCTGAGCCAGGAGGCACTCGCCGATGTTGCGGGCCGTGATGCCCTGGGGATTGAGATGCAGGATGATCTGATGCAGCTGTCCGGCGCGTTTGGCGCTGATCCCGTATTGCCTGGCTGTATTTTCCAGAGAGTAGTTCGGTGGCAGAAAACCGTAACTGTCGCAGGCGTCAATCAGTTCGGCTGCGAATTCCACCTCAGGTTCCGGCAGGGAAAGAGGATAGAGCTGCCGCAGAAACTTCTCCCTGCCATCCTCTTCATAGCGGATCAGGGATTCCCGCTGTTCAGTTTCGGGCTCCTCGTGCCAGCCTTCGTAGCTGAGATGATAATCGTTCCACTGGTCCAGGATCTCCGTCAGCTCGCGGGCTTCGTTCAAGGTCTGACCCTGTTCCCCGCTGCTTTGGGAATCCTCCAAAGCCTCCTTGCTCTCCGCCGCCGGGGTTTCAAGATTCTCCCGCTCAAGCTCCTCCTCGTCTTTTTCTTCCCGCAGCTCCAGCAGCGGATTCTGCTCCAGCTCCTGTTTGATGTAGGCCTCCAACTCCAAGATGGGCAGAGATAGCATCTTCAGGGATTGCAGCATCTTGGGCTTGAGCGCCAGCTCCTGCTTTTGCTTGAGGTTGAGGTTTTGGCTAAGAGGGCTCATTTACTTGGCTCGAATGGATTGGACAGGAAGCGTTCTCCCAGGTATAGTTTCTTGGCTTGTTCATCATTGATCAGCTCCAGTGAAGAACCTGACACTATGATCTTTCCTTCAAAGATAATATAAGCCCGGTTGACTATTTTCAAAGTCTCAATAACGTTGTGGTCCGTGACCATAACGCCGATGTTTTTATCCCGCAGCTTGGCAATGATGTCCTGAATATCCGCCACGGCGATGGGATCGACCCCGGCGAAGGGCTCATCCATGAAGATGAAGGTGGGTTTGGTGACCAGCGAGCGGGTGATCTCCAGCTTGCGGCGTTCTCCGCCGGAAAGCGTGTAGGCCTTTTGTTTGGCCAAAGGGGCGATATTGAGTTCCTCCAGAGCGCTTTCCAGCCGGTCTTTCTGCTCTCTCTTGCTGATCTTGAGGGTCTGCAGGATAGCCAGGATGTTCTCGCGCACGGTCAGTTTGGCAAAGATCGAAGGAGCCTGGGCCAGATAACCCAAACCCAGCCTGGCGCGACGATACATCGGATAATGGGTGATGTCTTTACCGTCCAAAAGCACCTTGCCCCGGTTCGGCTTGGCCAGGCCCAGAATCATGTGGAAGGTGGTGGTCTTGCCCGCGCCGTTGGGTCCCAAAATGCCCACGACCTCCCCCTGGTTCATGTCCATGCTGAGATCATCGACCACCTTGCGTCTGCCGTATATTTTAACCAGGTTTTTGGCCTGAATTTTGTGCGCTTCCATATACTGTTATAATACCCCGAAAGCCGGGTTTGTCAAGAGTCGTTGTGAAATTTGTAATTGCCCTGGATCCGGGAGCGCATCTTCATGAACTCCAGTTTGTTTTCTGAGTTGAACTTAGCCTCCAAATAGTCTCCCGCTGCCGTATTCAGGAAAAAATCGCGCTCCTCGTTCTGTTCCTGATGATAGCGGTAGCTGACCGTGTTTTCGGCCTCAAAGCCGCGGATCTGCCGGTCCTCAAAATCGATCCGGACAAAGTTCGCCTTCACCCAGTTCAGCTTCTGGCCCTGCTCCTCCCCGGCAAAGTCCAGTCGGCAATTTTCCACCAGCTCAGCCCGCCGCAACTCCCTCTCTTCAAAAAAGATATAGAACTCCCTGGCGCTGGCGGTGGCCTCTTCGGAGCGGAATTCCGGCTCGCCCAGGAACACCGCTTTCTCCTCTTTGAGCAGATAAACCAGAAAGTCGCTGCCGGCCTCGTAATCCTGGCTGCGCGCCAAAACGTTGAAAGTGGCCATCAGCTTGCGTTCCTCCTCGAAATACTCGAATTTGTCCGCACGAACGCTGAGGGTGTCTTTGCCCGCAATCTCCATCCGGGGCTCCTCGATCATGTAGGCATAGCGGTTCTTGCGGTCCCAGAAGGCGTAGCCGCAGCTGAGGGTGGCGTTTTCCTCCCGGTCGTAGGAACTTACTTCTTTCCAAACCGTCACGGTGTTGTGAAACTTGTTGTAGATGGCGTAATCAGAGCGGAACCAGCGGATGACCTTGCCTTGCTTCTTTTCTTCGATCAGCACCCCTCCCCCGGCGTTTAGTTCCTCAGGGATCCGGTAGTAGGTGAGGCTGTCCGCGGCCAGGCTCAGGGAATCGTTGTTCACCTTCACATTGCCGTCCAGCCGGGCGATCTTTTGCAGATCGAAGATCAGGGCCCGGTCGCTCTTGAATTCCGTCTTGCCATACCAGAAATGGACCTTGCCGT